>ERZ511473.210-NODE-210-length-130722-cov-74.032653_pt1 | contig 130722 bp, 113 predicted proteins | sample MGYA00374947_ERZ511473 | MGnify/ENA primary metagenome ERZ511473 (study PRJEB26303, sample SAMN06343854) | sediment metagenome | isolation source: hot spring sediment | place: Canada: British Columbia | collected 2012-09-26 ... | reverse complement strand
CTGGTGCAGGTTCTGGGCCCGGTGCGGGCGTTGCGGGTGGCCCAGGCCGTGGCTCGGATGGGAGGCCCGGTGCTGGGGGTGGATTGGGGGAGGCGGGATTTCCTGCGCCGGGCCGGAGGGGCGCTCATCGCGCAGATCACCCTCTCAATCTTAGGAAGCCCCAAGTCAGTGAAGGTCGAGCATGAGCCTGCAAGCCCTAAACCTCCCGTCGAAATTTCGGTTGAACCTGCAGATGCTCATACTTACACTCAAATGCTTCGCCATGCCTTTAATAATACACACGTGCTTCGAATCAGTCGGTTTCTTAAAGCACAAGGATTTGCTCCCTATGAATCACCTTCTGTAATGTGGATTCGCGAGAGTAACAAGCTGGTGCGAACCGTTGCCATCCATCGTTATGTAACGGACGGCCAAGAAGCCGTTCTTGTATATGGAGAAGAAGTAAGCGGTCTCGTATGGGCCTATGCGATTGTTATCCCTAATAATGGACAGCGATATGCTCTAAGGGTTGGCTCAAGTGGTCAAATCGAACGCTTTGAAGCACCCATGATCAATCAGGTGGATTGGGATTGCTTGATCTGTAATGCACTTTGTGGTGGTTTATGCGGTGTGGGATGCGCATTAGCGTGCGTAATTATTTGTGGACCCAACGTTGTCTGCACCCTGATTTGCGGAGGGATGTGTGGCGGCCTGTGTGGAGGAGGATGCTACTTCGGTTGCGGACGTTTCTGCTAGCTCGGTTCAGATGCTCTGCTGTTTCTCAATAGCCCGGGCATGGTCTGGCAGACAGATGTCTACCAGCCTATCGTCCCTCATAATCCCGGGACTGCGTCTGGATCTTTGCTTGAAAGGAGGAAATCATGGGAGCTGGGCAGCGAGAAACCGATCTCCGGATCCAGATCCTGCTCTCCACTGTGATTGGGGCGTCGGCCTTCCTGATCACAAGTCTAGCCATATGGTTGGGCTTTGAGCAAAGGACATGGATGGAGGCGATTCTCCCGGTGCTGGCCGGTGCCCTCAGTTTCGCCATCGCATTTGCCCTTGTGCGCTTTCTGGTTTTCTTCCGCAAACGCTGACTTGCTGCTCGGAGAAGCGATGCACCTACGGGCTGATGGGATAGACTCGCCGTGACAGGTCGAAGCCGGAACAAATAGGGAGGCGCTCCCTGCAGGATCCCGAGGTCCAGGCGCTGCTGAACCAGGCCCGCCCAGATTGGCGCTGGGAGCCGATGCTCCTGGAGATCGAAGGGGAGCACATCCGGGTCTTCACGGGCCTGGCGATGCGCTGGCGCCTGGTGCAGCTTCTGGGCCCGGCGCGGGCGTTGCGGGTGGCCCAGGCGGTGATCTGTGGCGTTCAGATGGCGAGCCCGCCACGTATGCAACCCCTCCTTCTTAGCTTTCTGATCCTTCTCACCATGTTGCTCACTTCCCATAACGCATCCGCATATTCGGTGTGTTGCAAGTGGTCCACGAATTACGCCACGTATCGCTATGGTTACCTCCCAATGGCCTTCTGGGATCCCACCGATCGTGGCGCATCGGCCTGGACCAGTGTCCCCACCACTAGCTGGCGCTACATCAAATATAGCGGATCACCCAATTACATCGAGTGGGGAGGATGGGATGGGCCAGGAAATGCTCTCGCAATCACAGTCCTCTCCGGATACGGAAATACGATCCAATCGTTCTGGATTCGATATGATAAAGATGAAAACTGGTATACAGGGACGGGAACTCCTGCAAGCAACCAATATGATGCTTGGTCTGTGATCACCCATGAGTTCGGTCACGCCCTGGGCTTGCTTCATACACAGTCCATTTACTGCCCCGGAAATGCTACAGATGCCACAATGTGTGGTCAAATCTTTCGAGGAACTCCATGGTTTCGAAGTTTAGAGACCGATGACCGAAATGGAGTTTCGTATTTGTATCCATGGTAACGGACACGTTAAAGGAGCCAGGACCGTTGAAGACAATGCCTCATCCCCCTAACCATGGAATTGTCCATAGTGCTTACTACATTTGTGAATTTGGAGGATTTCCTATGTTTTCGCGTATCATTCGGGAAAATCGAAGGTTCCTTCTCGTGCTGAGCGTGTTGAGCGGGCTGGGATGCCAGCCGGGTCTTCCCAACACCCCTCCCCCTTCCCCCTTCGTTTCAGCGCATCCGGTATACGCGGCGCTGTCCCGCCGGGAACGGATTCAGCAGGCGGATGCCATCGTGCGGGCCGAGGTGCAGGCCATCTCCCCCACCCGCTGGAACTCGGACAGCGGCCAGCCCTGGACCCCACTCCCCCCTGAAATCCCGGATCGCCCGGTCCCCGTGCCCATCCACACGGTCACCTTGCGGGTGATCCAAACGCTGGCCGCGCGCGAGCCACTCCCGGATTCGATCGAAGTCGTTGTCGTAGGGAATAGCCCTCTGGAAGCGCCTCCGGCTCACCAACAATGGGTGAAAGTGCCTGCGGAGCACCAGCTCCACGTGGGGGATTCCATTGTAGCCTTTCTGAGTCGGAGGGATCTGGTGTGGGAGGGGGGCAGGCGATCCGTGTGGATGTTTATAGGTTTCCCGGCTGCCTCGTATCTGAAGGCGCGCCCGGATGGGCGATGGGGAGAGGAGGTCTTCGATGGGCCACCGGAGGAGCGACAGCCGCTACGCTGGGAGGAGCTGGAAGCTCAGATCCGGGCGCTGCGCTCGCCATAAGACCCTGTGGTCTCCACGGGGAGAAGGTCGCGAGGCAAGGCTCGATACTTTCGGAAGGTAAAGGTAGAGGTTGAAGAGGTGCGGAATGCAAGCACCTCCACGCCTGAAGAATTTCTCCTTGCGGAAGAGGCGATCACGGGGCGCGGCTGCTTCGGGTGCTGGGCCCCGTGCGGGCCCTGGGGGTAGCCTGGCTGGTGGCCCGGCACGGCGGGCCGGTGCTGGGCGTGGATTGGGGGAGGCGACGGCTGTTGCGCCAGAGCCTGGCCCTGGCCGGGCTGGCGCTGCTGCGGCGGATCCCCGGAGGGACCCATGCCCCTCGAACCGCCGGTTCCGCCGGTTCGGCCTCTCCTCGTCTCGGCCCAGGGGAGGAGGAGCTCTGGGAGGGGTTCGTGCTCCTTCCGGAAGGCGCCCCGATTCCCCCCTTCGTGAGCTGTGCCCCCGCCCCCATCCTGTGCCAGACCGATGGCCGCCCGGAAGCCGAGGCCCTGCGCGGGGAGACCCTTCCGGTGCAGGATCTGGCCGAGGCACGAGCGCAGATCCCCTTCCCCCTCTACCGGCCAACAGAGTTGCCCTTTCAACAAGGGCAGGTGATCCGGTTCCGAGGAGGCGGTCGAGTGTTCATCGTGATGCTGGACTTCGGGCGGGCCTCTGAACCCGAAGGGAGCCTGTGGGCGCGTCCCATTTATCCTCGTCCTTATCCAGTGTGGCCGGTGCGGCATCCTGAGCAGCCAGAGATTCCAGTCCCACCGGCAAAGGTTTTCTTCACGCCGGCCCCCGGGGTGCTGCTTCCGACCGTGGATGGCTATATGGTGCATTGGATCGAACAAGATGTTCTTTACACCCTCGTGACTTATCAGGATCCTGAGGGATCCTTGATGCCCATCATTACAACCTCATTAACAAAATTTTAAGCGAAAGGAGGTTTTCCATGGCGTATGCATATGTTTATGCACCGATATCGGGAATCGTGACCGGGCGGGATTATTATTGTGATTGCCCAGCTTGCTACGGGAATTGTAGCGGATGTTTAAACGCTCATGGTCGTTGCAAGAATTGGTCTTCACCAATTGACATTGCAGGAACTGGATCAACATGCCCAACACCCGGATCGATTTGTCTATATGTCAATTATCCAACGGTTCGTCGCGTGCGAACATGGGTCGAATATCTGTGTTGCTGTAAAGAACCGAACAATAGCTACGCTCGTTCAATCACAGTTGATTTGTATATATACGATAACGGAAAGTATTGTTATGTTGGTTCAGTGATGTATGGTCATGTCGCTAATCCTACTGTAAGCAACGGACAGTGGATTGATTTAACTTCCCGCTCATATAAACTTGGCGATATTGTTGGAGGATGCTATCTCTGCAAATCATGCCCAAACCCATCCGATCAATGCAATTGTCCAACATGCTCTTGCTCAAATCGTGATTGCAGGTGCACAGTTTGTTATAGTGGATCCCATGTTCATCTTGAAAGATACTTAGGCGAGACAGTAGCTCCTTGTTGCTGTGTTGATGTCGCTCAAGGGACCACGGCCATCTATCGCTTCTATTACAATCCTGGTTATACTTGTTAAACAAGGAGAATGTGATGTGTGTTCTGTCTAAGCCGGGTCGGATTGCGATCATGATGCTGATGGTGCTAAGCCTGCTGAGCTGTAGGATGCCGCAGGCTCCTGGACCCCGGCCCACGTTGGAGAAGGGGTTCGGTTCACCCCTCTCTACCCCTCCTCCGCCCACACTCCCCACTTCCCCCTGCCTTCCTCCACCGGATATTTCGAGCGGGGAGACGCCCTCGCCGCTCCTGGACCTTCGGGATCTCCGCTGGGAGGAGCTGGCCCGACCCGACCGGCGCCTGCGCCACCTCCCGGGTTCTCCGTATCCCATCTTCCCGGAGTCGATCTCCCGGGACGGCCGCCGCCTTACGGTGGTGTGGCGCTGGCCCCTGGAGCCCCCACTTCAGAACGCAGGTTTCCTGGCCTCCGCAGAACTGGATACGGAAGGCAATACCCACCACTGGCTCATCCAGGACGGGAGCGCCATCCGTGAGAAAGAGACCGTTGAGGAAGTCTGCTGCTGGACCCTTTCGGATGGCCGACGGCTCAGGGCCACCCGCACCCATGTCGGCCTCATTCGCCTGATCCTGGAAGAGGATCACCGCTCCCGCGTTCTGGAGCCGCCGGAACCGATCCGTGACCTTCTCCTGGCCCGGGACGCGGTGGCCCTCGCCTCCTCCCCAAACGGGACGGTGTGGCGAGTAGATCTGAACACCGGGACCTGGGAGAAGGTCCTGGAGAGGGAGCGGGGACTGTGGGGGGTGATCATGGCCCGGGATAGCGCTTACGGGTTGGCGCTGCAAGAGGTGGAAACCCCGGATGGGCTGCCGCGGATCCGGATCTGGCAAGTCCCCGCCCGCATGGGCGCGCCAGCCCGCCGGATCGATCTGCCGCTTCACATCCTTGGATCAGACGACCCGAACATCCCACCGACCAGGGAGATCGGAAACGGTCCTCACTGGCTCATCGGGGTGCCCAACGATGCATTCGGGAAGGGCTTCCTTCTGGACCTCCACGCCGGCCGGGTGGTGAGGCCCGCCGACCTGGGGCTTTCAGATTGGAACTTCTTCGACTACGCCCTTTCCCCGGATGGACAATGGCTGGCGATCGCCATGGTGCGCGTAGGCCAGCACCTCAAAGGGCCCGAAGATCCCGCCCGAGTCCTCTACCTTGCCCCGGGAGCCCATCTCAAAGCCGGCCGGCTTCTGGAAGGGGTCTCCATAATGACCTGGGGGGTCGATCCCCCTGCCGTCTTCCTGAAAGATCTGCAAACCGGTGAGCTGCGTGTGTTGCGCCTGCCCGCAGCTCCGGGATCCCTTGGAATTCCCCTCGCCGGCGCGCGACCGCCCCTCGTTCCTGTTCCAGACGGCGTGTTGGCCGTAAGGGGGGAGCATGGGGAACAGGCGGTGTGGCTGAACCTGGAGGGAGTCCCCCAGGCGACCCTGGATCTCTTCCCCTTCTACCAGGGCATATATGCGTTGCTTCCTGAAATCCAAGGGCGCCTGCTGAAACGGGTGTGGATCGGCGCCCAGGCGATCTCCCCTCGTTCGGACGGACGGTGTCAGTGGGGGTTGATTGAATGGATCCCCCCGCCATCGCCTGCTTCACATCCCGGAACAAACGAATCCGGCGATCCGGCCGCCGATGACGATCAGTCGAGAGACCTTTCCCTCCAGCTGGGATCTGCATCGCCCGTGCGGTTGGTCGCTCGGGGACGGGATCCAGACCCGGGAGCTCGAAGGGGGGTTCCATAAGGCGGGCGGGATGGTGGAAGCGATGGGGGGTGGATGATAGCGATGGCCCTGGCGCTGGGGGCGTGCGGGAGGGGCCGAGGAACCGCTCCCACCCCTCCCCGGCCGGCGCCGATTCCGCACCGGGCTTCGGGGGGAAGCGCCCTGGCCGCCCGGCACAGAGGATCCCGATCTCAGCGTCGCGTCCCCCTTTTTGGAGGACACTCTTCGAATTTGTCCTCCTTTTTGGAGGACTACGGCTTCCGCTGGCTGAATCGCATGAAAACCGAAAGCCGATCCGCGACCGGAGGGGAAGCGAGGAGCGAACGATGGCTACTCTACGATGCGGGATGCTCGGTGTGCGCCGCCCTGGCCCGGGAGGTGGAGGCCCGGAGCGGCGGGCGGCTGGGGGTGCGAAGTTTGCGGGACCCCGAGGTGCAGGCCCTGCTGGACCGCGCCCGTCCCGGCGGGCGCTAAGAGCCGATGCTCCTGGAGGTCGAAGGGGAGCAGGTGCGGGTCTTGGCGGGCCTTGGGATGCGGGCGCGTCTCGTGCAGGTTCTGGGCCCGGTGCGGGCGTTGCGGGTGGCCCAGGCCGTGGCTCGGATGGGAGGCCTGGTGCTGGGGGTGGATTGGAATAGGCAGCAGCTGTTGCAGCAGATGGCCATGGCCCTCGGCGGATGGATTGTCTGGCGAGGATTCGGCAGGTTCGTTTCCCCACCCATTGAGCGCTATGCCCCTGCAGAGATTGTGGAAGTCCTGATGAGAACGCCACAATGTGGTAGGCTTCAAACAGGCGGTGAAAGCCCTTCCAGGGAGGCATGGTCATGGACGAACGGCATCTGAAGGGGAGGTGAACGATGAAGGCTAAGTGGATGCTTCTTCTCACGGGCCTCCTGATCCCCCCAGGATCTCCGCCAGCCCCTCAACCCGAACAACCTGGCCCCTATGGGCATCGGCGAGGAGCCCCTCCGCTTTCAGGAAGGCTACGGAAGATCGATGCTCGTCTGGGATGGCTCCGCCACCGCCGCCGTGTTCCCCTTCCTCATACCGTTACGCGAGCGCCGAGGAGGCCCGCCGGGTTGCAAACGCCCTGGCTCAGGGGATGCAAGCCCGGTTTCCAGGGATGAAAGCCCATCCGGAGGCAGGGGGCTGGCGGCTCTCCGTGTGGGACTCCGAGGGAGGGTTCCTCCAGGTCCTGCTACAGGCCCGCGGGGAGATCCTCAGCCTCCTGATCGTGAACGGAGATTCGGAAGCCAGGGTCCGGGCGATCATGGATCAGGCGATCCAGACCCTTCCCACGCCACCGGGGCGTTGAGAGGTCCATGGTGAAGAACGAGGGCCGGGGGCTTCCAATGAGCGGTATCCCCAGGATGCTGTGGCAGCCGCCAGCGCCGGGCGGCTGCGGGTGTGGAGCTTGTGGAAGCCGGAGATCCGGGCACGGTTGACCACAGGAGCCGATGCTCATCGAAATGGTGGTAGGGAAACGCCCGGAGGAGCGGCGATGGCGCTTCCTCAATCGGAAGGCGATTCCGTTTCCTCCCGCCGGGCCAGCAGGATGCTCCCCCGCAGCGCCTCCTCCAGCCCGGGAGGAAGATCCGAACCCACCAACAAAAGGTCCAGGCCGATCTCCAGCCGGCGGGAGAAGAAGAAAAAATACGGCTTCATCGCCTCCAGAGGGTTCCCCGAGATCTCCTTCACCCGAAGCAGCAGATCCACATCGCTGGTGCCCGTAGCGGTCCCGGCCGCCAGAGAGCCGATCAGCCGCACCTCCTGGAGCGCCGGGAAGGCCTCCAGGGCCTCCACCGCGACCTCCTGCAACCGCCGGAGCACCTCATCCCGATCCAGGAAGATGGCTTTCACAGCACCCGATGATATGATCCGCCGCACGAAGCGCCTCCCGGGCCTGGGTTTCCGTGAAATCATCCGCCGGCTTGCCCAAGGGGAAACCATTCGGATCGCGAGGGGGGATGTAATACAGATCCAGCAATCGGGCGTCATCCAGGATCTCCAGAGGAACCTCGATTCGCTGTCCGATCAGCTTCAGCATCTCGGTCAGGGAATGTCCCCACAGCGTCAGGCCCAGCGCCAGCCCCAGCGCTTTGATCACCTTCTCCGCGGACTGCTGGAGGGTGAAACATGCCCATTCATAGTCCAGAAGCGCCCGCTCACGATCCCGCTTCCCCGGTTGGCCATTGGATCCCCCATAGAAAGCGGATCCCTCGCCAGGAATTATATCCGACCACCCGGCACCGGATCCGTCGACCCTCCCGGCGCCCACCTGGCCCCCAGGATTCGGACATCCACCTCCGGGTTCGAACGAGGGAGCCTCGATCGCGTCTCTCCTCACTCCCGATGGGGATTTGACGGAGCACCCCCGATCCCCCTAAAATGATGAACGAGCCGATCCTTTTCAGGCATGGACGGGGCGGCGGGCTTTCTCCTGGGGGAGCCGATGCGGAAATAGGGAAGCTCACTCCGCTCCTCTATCCGGACTTCGAAAGGCTCAACCGGATCCTCGCCATGGGGCCTCCCGGATTCCATCGGGAGGGATGGGAAAGTGCGTGAGATGCGGTATTACATCCACACGTTCGGTTGTCAGATGAACGTGGCCGACAGCGAGCGGCTGGCCTCGGCCCTGGAGAAGCTCGGCTACCAGATGGCCGAGCGCCCGGAACAGGCCGACGTGCTGGTCGTCAACACCTGTGTGGTGCGCCAGTCGGCCGAGGAGAAGGCCTACGGGTGGCTCCATATGGTCCGCCCCCTCAAAGAGCGGCGGCCGGATCGCGTGGTGGCGGTCATGGGCTGTCTGGTGGGCGTGAAGGGCAACGAGGGGCTCCGCCGGGCCTTCCCCTGGGTGGACGTCTTCATGCCCCCCGCGGATCCCCGCCCGCTGGTGGACTTCCTGGCGCGGCGGATCGATGAGGGCCGGGCGGTGGCGGACCTGGAGCGCATGATCCGTTACGCCCTCCAGGACGAGGAGCTGGTGCTGCCGCCCTCCGAGCGGGGCCGCAAGGTGACCGCTTACGTCCCGGTGGTCCACGGCTGCTCCTTCGGCTGCACCTTCTGCATCATCCCCTACCGCCGTGGCCCGGAGCGGAGCCGACCGGTAGGCCAGATCGTCGCGGAGGTGCGCGCCCTGGCCGAACAGGGCGTCCGGGAGGTCACCCTGCTGGGCCAGATCGTCGACCGTTATGGGAAAGATATCCCTGACGGCCCGGACCTGGCGGATCTGCTCCGCGCAGTCCATGAGGTGGAAGGGATCCAGCGCATCCGCTTTCTGACCTCCCACCCCAGCTTCATGACCGACCGGATCATCGAGGCGGTGGCGGAGCTGCCCAAGGTCTGCGAGCACATTGAGATCCCCGTTCAGGCCGGTAACGATGAGGTGCTGGCCCGCATGCGCCGCGGCTACACGGTGGCCGATTATAAGCGCGTGGTGGAAAAGATCCGCCGGCGCATCCCCAGCGCCTCCATCGCCACGGATATCATCGTCGGCTTCTGTGGGGAGACGGAAGAGCAGTTTATGGACACCTACCGGCTGGTGGAGGAGCTGGAGTTCGACGTGGTGCACATCGCCAAATACTCCCCGCGGCCGGGGACGGTGGCCTGGCGCACGATGGCCGACGATGTGCCGCCCGAGGAGAAAGAGCGGCGCTTCCGCATGCTGGAGGAGCTTTACGAGCGGATCTCCCGCCGCAAGAACGAGGCCCTCATCGGGCAGACCGTGGAGATCCTGGTGGAGGACCGCAACGAGAAGGGCAAGTGGTTCGGGCGGACCCGCAACAACAAGTTGGTGTTCTTTGAGGACGGCGACCGCGACTGGCGGGGCCAGCTGATCCAGGTCCGCATCACCTCGGCAGGCGCCTGGTCCCTCCAGGGAACCCCGATCTCGACGGCATAATCCTGCAGCCTTCAGGCGTAGGACAACTGCAAGCAGTTGCCCTACAGCGAGGGCGGCAGCGGGTGTGTTGCTGCCGCCCCTGTTTTTTATTCCACCACGATATTGATCAGGCGCCCCGGCACGTAAATGATCCGCTGGGGCTGCCGGTCACCCAGATGTCGGCGGACGTTGGCCCGATCCAGGGCGATGCGCTTCGCTTCCTCCTCGGTGATCGAGGCCGGCACGTCCACCCGATCGCGCACCCGCCCGTTGATCTGGATCACCAGGGTGATGGTATCCGCCTTCGCCAGATCCTCATCCCATCGCGGCCAGGGCTGCTGATGCACGCTGTATGGATAGCCCAGCCGTTCCCACAGCTCCTCGGCCAGATGCGGCACAAACGGCGCCAGCAGCAACACCAGCGTTCGGATGGCCTCGGTCCATGCCTCATGGCGGACCACGGGGGTGTTCCGGGCGTCCTGCAGGTAATTGGTGAACTCCATGAGCGCAGCGATGGCCGTATTGAACTCGAAATCCTCCAGGTCCTGCGTCACCCGCTTGATGGTCCGATGGGTCCACCGCCTCAGCGCGGCCACCTGCTCTGGAGCGGGCTCTCCCTCCCCTTCCGCCGGCTCCAGCACCAGATTCCACACCCGGTGCAGCCACCGGTGCACACCTTCGATGCCGGTGGAGCTCCACGGTCCGCCCACATCCCAGCGGAAGCCGAACATCAGGTAAGCCCGCACCGTGTCCGCCCCGTAGCGCATCACCAGCTCATCCGGCGCCACCACGTTCCCCCGGGACTTGGACATCTTCTCCCGGTCCTCGCCCAGGATGACACCCTGGTTGCGCAGGCGGATCATCGGCTCATCGAACCAGACCATCCCCATATCCCGCAGCGCCTTGGTCCAGAACCGGGTGTAGAGCAGGTGCATGGTGGCATGTTCCACCCCGCCGGTATACAGGTCCACCGGCAGCCAGTAGCGGGCCTCCTCCTCATCCCACGGCGCGTCATCTTTATGCGGACTCAGATAGCGATACTGATACCAGGAGGAATCGACGAAGGTGTCCATGGTATCCGTCTCCCGCTCGGCCGGCCCGCCGCACTGGGGGCAGGTGGTCTTCACGAAGTCCTCCAGGTATTTCAGCGGCGACTCGCCGGTGGGGAGCACGTTGACGCTCTCCGGCAACAGCACCGGCAGCTGGTCCTCGGGCACGGGGACGGTGCCGCACTTCGGGCAGTAGATGATGGGGATGGGGGTGCCCCAGTAGCGCTGGCGGCTGATGCACCAGTCCCGCAGCCGGTAGGAGACGGCGGGGCGGCCCAGGCCGCGCCGTTCCAGCTCGGCGACCACCGCCTTTTTGCCCTCCTCGCTGGGCAGGCCATCGAAGGGGCCGGAGTTCACCATCGTCCCGGGCCCTTCATAGGCAGCGGAGAGCGGCTTCCCATCCCAGCCCGGCGGGGCGATCACCATCCGGATGGGCAGGTTGAACTTCACCGCGAACTCAAAGTCCCGCTGGTCGTGGGCCGGCACGCCCATCACCGCCCCCGTCCCGTATTCCATCAGCACGTAATCGGAGATCCAGATGGGCAGCCGTTCATCGGTCAGGGGATGGCGGGCGTAGGCCCCGATGAAGACGCCGGTCTTCTCCCGCTCCAGGGACAACCGTTCGATCTCCGTGCGGCGCTGGGCCTCCTGGATATAGGCCTCCACCTCCGCCCGGCGCTCCGGGGCGGTCAGCTTCGGCACCAGGGGATGCTCTGGAGCCAGCACCACGAACGTGGCCCCGAACAGGGTGTCCGGGCGGGTGGTGAAGACCACAATGGAATCCTCTCCTTCTGTGGGGAAGACGATCTCGGCGCCCTCGCTGCGCCCGATCCAGTTCCGCTGCATCGTGCACACCCGCTCCGGCCAGTCCAGCTGGCTGTGATCCAGGAGCTCATCGGCATAGGCGGTGATGCGCAGGAACCACTGCTCCAGCTCCTTCTTGATCACCGGCGTGCCGCACCGCTCGCAGACCCGCTCGCCATCCTGGCTGATCACCTGCTCCCGGGCCAGGGTGGTGTTGCATTTCGGGCAGAAATCGACCGCCGAGCGTTTGCGGTAGGCCAACCCACGCTTATAGAACTGAATGAAGAACCACTGGTTCCACTTGTAGTATTCCGGCTCGCAGGTGATCACCTCCCGTGTCCAGTCGAAGGAGGCCCCCATGCTGCGCAGCTGGCGGCGCATCCGCTCGATGTTGGCGTAGGTCCAGGTCTTCGGATGGGTATTGTGTTTGATGGCCGCGTTCTCCGCGGGCAGGCCGAAGGCGTCGAAGCCGATCGGGAAGAGGACATTGTAGCCCTTCATGCGCAGATAGCGGGCCACCGCATCGCTGGGGGCCATGGCGAACCAGTGACCCATATGGAGATCGCCCGAGGGATAGGGGAACATCGTCAGGAAGTAGAACTTGGGACGGCTCGGGTCGCGGACCGCCCGGTAGATCCCCGTTTCCTCCCAGCGCTCCTGCCACTTCGGCTCGATCACCTGAGGATCATAGCGCTCCATTTCCCCACCTCCTTCCGCATCCCATCCGGTCAAACCACGCATCTCACAATGAAGACTTCAATTGCCAGACTGGCCACCGAGGGCAGTCAGCCCAACTCCCCCGAATTTCCATCCCGACGGCCCCTCGAGCCGCAGGCCATCAAGCTGCGGTCACAGGCGTCAGCCACCCATACACATCCGGCGCCCGGCCTGTCACGATGGCGAAGAACCGTTCCTGGAGGCGGCGGGTGATCGGGCCGGGCTGCCCGCATCCGATAGGGATGCGATCCACCGATCGCACCGGAGTGATCTCCGCTGCGGTCCCGGTCATAAAGATCTCATCGGCTGCATACAGCCATTCCCGCGGGATGGGCTGCTCCCGGACCTCAATCCCCTGCTCCCGGGCCAGCGTCAGCACCGCGTCGCGGGTGACGCCCAGCAGGATCGAATTGTGGAAGGGCGGCGTGTAGAGCACGCCATCCTTGATCAGGAATAGATTCTCCCCGCTCCCCTCCGCCACATAGCCATAGGCGTCCAGCATGATCGCTTCCGCATATCCCAGATCATGGGCTTCCATGGCCGCGAACTGCGAGTTGACATACTGGCCGCCGATCTTGCCCAGCGCCGGGAAGGTGTCCGGCGCCATGCGCCGCCACGAGGAGACGATGACATCCACCCCCTTCTCCAGCGCCTCCTGGCCGAGATACTTCCCCCACTCGAAGGTGATGATCACCACCTCCACCGGGCACGAGCGGCCATCCACCCCCAGGGGACCCGGGCCTCGAAAGACCAGGGGGCGGATATAGCAGGAGGAATGCCCATTGGCCCGCACCGTCTCCACGACCGCCTGCATAAGCTGTTCCTCGGTGTAAGGGATCTCCAGGCGGAGGAGGCGGGCGGAGAAGAGCAACCGGGCCAGGTGCGGTCGAAGCCGGAAGATCGCCGCCCCCTGGGGCGTCTCATAGGCCCGGATCCCTTCGAACACGCTCGTTCCATAATGCAGGGCATGGGCCGTGACGTGCACCGTGGCCTGATCCCAGGGCACCAGCCGCCCGTTCCACCAGATCCACTCGCTTCTCGGCGCCATCGGGCCTTCCCCCCTTAAAAGGATCGAAGGATCTCTGTGCCCAGGATCCAGAGGGCGATGAGCGACAGCGATAGCTCAAGCAGGAGCAATAAGGGCTGCCGATAGTATCGGCGGTAGAAGGCCAGCCCACGGACCCCAGCGGCATGGAGGTCCCGGGGCCACAGGGCATACTGGCGCCGGCGCCATGGCCAGAGCCACATAATCCCATCATCGGTCCCGATACTATCCAGCACAAGGTGCGTCATCGGCAGCCCGACCACCAGCCCCGGCGGCAGATGGAACCCCCAGGCCAGGATCCCGCCCCAGAACACCCAGAACAGCGGTGTATGGGTCCAGAGGGCGTGATGGGGATTATGACCCTCTCCGCCCGTTCGCCGCTGACGCCACCAGCCCCATAGAAGATCCAGATCCGGCAACCCGCTGAGCAACGCCGCCAGACCAGCGACCCCGAGGTGAAAGGGCTGATGCGCTGCCCGCTGGATCATATAGGCGGCGACCACCCCGGCCGCCACATGGGCCATCACCGTCATCCACTCCTCCGGCCTGAGGGGATTTCCGGCATGACGGGCACTGTCGGGCTCTTCGTTCGATAGACAGAATGGCCTCTTCTATGATAACGGCCCAGGGGGTGGAGGCGCCTCGGGTCCCCGGACCGGGTCCTGAAGCCCTCTAAGGGAAGAGCCGCCGGGCCGCTCCCGTGGAAACAAGGAGCCCCCCTCCGTCAGGGACGAAGGGGGGCTCCTCCGCGGTCCCACCCTGCTTCACCGGAAGGGCATGCCGATGCTTCCGGTGCGCTCTGGCGCGGTAACGGGCGCGACCCGGCCGGAGCTACAGCGGGAACGGCTTTCACCCCGGCGGCTCCAGGGCGAGTTCGACCTTTGGGGGCTCTGTGCCCCCGGGCCCTCCCCATAGGCCCTGCGGCCTCGCACCTTCCGGCCGCTCGCTGGGGGATGGTCTACTACTCCCCTTCTTCGCCTTTACATCTGCGAGAACAAATCAATTTCCGCTCAGTTTGTCTCCGTCGCCGGCTGGTAAAGAGGGCTCTTGGCGCTCCAGGGAACTTCGGATAAAACAACAGGGCGCCTTCGCGCCCCGGGAGAAGGTGGACCCGACGGGATTCGAACCCGTGACCTCCGCCGTGCCACGGCGGCGCGCTCCCAACTGCGCTACGGGCCCACAGCAGTGGAGCCGACCGGATTCGAACCGGCGACCTCTCCCGTGCGAGAGGAGCGCTCTCCCAGCTGAGCTACGGCCCCACTGGCACGTTTATTTTACCTTGGAGCCATGAGCACTGTCAAGGCGGCGGACCGCATTTGGATCTTGAGAGAACAGCTGGGCTGCCTACCGGCATCCGCATGCCTCTGGGGAAGGACAGTCGCACACCTCCGCCACCGCCTCGATCTCCACCCGGGCGCCCATGGGGAGCGCGGCCACGCCCACCGCCGAGCGGGCTGGCGGCGCCTCGGGGAAGAACTCGGCATAGACGGCATTCATCCGGGGCCACTCGGCGAGATCCACCAGAAAGACCGTCGTCTTGACCACATGGCGCAGGCAGGATCCCGCCGCCTCCAGGATCGCCCGCAGGTTCTCCAGGGCCTGTCGGGTCTGGCTCTCGATATCCGGCCCGGCCAGCTGGCGGGTGTCGGGGGCCAGACCCAATTGCCCCGCGGTGAAGATGAGGTTCCCGATCCGGATCGCCTGAGAATAGGGGCCAACCGCCGCGGGGGCTTTCTCCGCCACAATCACTTCCCGGGCCATGGGAATTCCCTCCGGAGGGTGGAAGATCAGTTTTCCCGCATGACGCGGGATCCATACAGCACATGCTGTCGGACCGCATGACAGAGCAGGCAAAGGGGGTCCTCACAGAGCAGGGCCATCGGATCCCGACGCAGGAGATCCAGCAGGAGCTGGACCATCCGCCCCAGCGGCAATCCCTGGATGGCCCAATCTCCCAGGTGGACCCGACGGGTGGCCGGTTCCAGCACCGGGGCGGCCGCCCCAAAGCCCCGCCGGCACCCCGGAAAGCCCGGCAATTCCACTACCCGTCGATCCATCAACGCCCAGCGGACGAAGGTCTTCCGGCCGGCCAGGGCTTCCACGTAATGGATGGCCACATTCATGGTGTGATCCGCCCCCACCAGGAGCACATCGCCATCCTCCGCATGCAGCCAGCGAAGGGGCCCCCATGGATCCAGAAGGGATTGCGCGGCGATGGCGGCCTCCGCCTGGGGGCCCACTGCCAGGAATGAGAGGACGGGATGCTCGCTGCGTCGCGCCCCGGGGAGCCGACGAACCTCCTCCGGGAACGGCCCCCATTCTGGATCCGCCGGCAAATCGCTTTGAAAGAACGTGGCCCGGGCGTTGGCCGCCTGCATGGCCAGATAGACCACCCCGTTATCCGGTGGCCCCACCCGCGGGTAAACCATGGTCCGCGAGGTGAAGGCAGGGGTGATCCAGGTGTTCCCTCGCATCGCCGCCTGGACCGCGCCGAGGATGGTGGCGAGGCCTCCCCGCACCCGACGCTCCACCTCCGGAGCCACCAGGATCAGGGCGGGGCCGCTCGAATTCCAGCGCACCGCCTCCAGGGCCAGGGTAAGGGTCCGGAAACTGATCAATGAGCTCACCGGGCTCAGCGTCCTTTCCATTCCGGCTTTCGCTTCTCGATGAAGGCTCGCATGCCTTCCTTCTGATCTTCTGTGGCAAACAGGAAGTAGAACAACCGCCGCTCGTATTCCAGGCCATCCCGCAGGCTGGTCTCGAAGGCTCGGTTCACCGCCTCTTTCGCCAGCCGGACGGCGATGGGGGGACGGGCGGCGATCTCCTTCGCCAGGCGGATGGCTTCATCCAGGTAGGTTTCCACCGGGACCACGCGGGAGACCAGCCCGGCGGCCTCGGCTTCGCGGGCGTTCATGTAGCGTCCGGTGAGGATCATCTCCATCGCCTTCGATTTGCCGATCGCCCGGGTCAGGCGCTGGGTTCCCCCAGCGCCCGGCATCACACCGATATTGATCTCCGGCTGGCCGAAGACGGCCGTCTCGGAAGCGATGATGATGTCACAGGCCATCGCCAGCTCGCATCCTCCGCCCAGACACCAGCCGGACACCGCGGCGATGATCGGCTTCCGGATCCGCTGGATTCGATCCCACCGGGAGATGTTATCCCGGAGCAACATCTCCACTGCGCTGGCCTCCGCCATCTCTTTGATATCTGCGCCGGCTGCGAAGGCCCGTTCGTTGCCGGTGATCACGATGCACCGGATCTGGTCATCCCGGTCGAAAGCCTCCAGGGCGGTGGCCAGCTCCTCCATCAGGACGCTGTTGAGGGCGTTGAGCTGTTGAGGCCGATTCAGGCGGATCAACCCGACGTTCTCCACAGCTTCCACCAGGATTGAGGTATATGCCATAGGATCCTCCTGCATGCGGGAGGTGGACCGGAAGGGAGCGCGATCGGCTCACCGGAAGTTGAGCAGGAAAATCGCTTCGAGGGTGGCGTAAAGGTTCAACGTCATATGCATCACGATGGGAGGCCACAGGGAACGGGTGCGAGCCCGCAGGCCGGTCAGCGCCAGGCCTACCAGGAACGCCTGGGCGATCCAGAACCACTGGTCTGCCGTGCCGCCATAAGTGAAGAGATGAAAGAGGGCGAAAATCAAGGAGACCAGATAAATGGAAAACATGGGGCCCACCCGCGCCGCCAGAGCCGGATACAGCAGGCCCCGGAAGAGCAGCTCCTCGGTGGGCGGCCCGACCACCACGGTGAGGAACCCCATCGCGGCCCATCCCAGCGGATCCCGCCCTCGAAATAGGGGAACCAGGGTTTCCGGGATGACCGGGCGACCCAGGGCCATGGTCACAGCATCCAGCGCGACCCCCAGGCCCAGGGCCAGGAACGGCGTCGCCCACAAGGGGATCCGGACCGGGGGAACGAGGCGGAGGGCTGGGCCCAAAGGCCCACGCACCCACAGGCGCAGGCCAGCCGTTATCGTGAGCAGGATGAAGAGATAAATGAGGCCGTTGGCCAGCCCCATGAAGCGCCCGCTGGCGGCTGCCCGCTGGAACGCGGCGGCAAAGGGCTGACCGGGCTCCAGCAGCGCCCAGTAGATCAGAAAGACGAGAACACCCAGCATGAACTGGACCATCAGGAAATACGCCAGGGCCGTCAAGGCCAAGCCGATTCCCCATGGCGGGGCGGGCTCCAGTTCTTCCGATGACGAGGGGCGGGGGGGACGTGTCGCAGCCATCGCCGAAATGCTCCTGGGCATTGAGGTTACCGAAACGCGAAAGCCCATTCCACCGTCGGCCATCCCACACGGGGTGGGTTCAGCGCCTGCTCATAAACCCGTGCGAACTCTTCCTCAAAGCGCGCCGCCATCGCCGGATCCGCCACGATCAGGAAATTCTCATCATTATCCTCCGCCGCGTTGCGGGAAAAATTATACGATCCGAAGATCACCACCCGCCGATCGATGACAAAGACCTTGTGGTGCATGGTATAAGGGTTGCCGTCTTTCAGCACGTCGATCCCCGCCCGCCGCAGACGGTTGAACTGGCTGACTGGCGCCTCCGCGCCGCTGCGTTCCATCACGCCGTGGATTTCCACCCCCGCCTGCGCTCGCTCCAGCAGCACATCGCCGATGCGGGGATGGGTGAAGGAGAAGGCCATAAACACAATCCGCTCCCGGGCGTTGCGGAGCGCCGCCCGGATGGCTTCCACAGTTGGATCCTCCGGCGCGAAGTAATTTTCCACCGGGATCCCCTGGATGGTCAATCGAGGAACCGTGTCCCCGGAGGAGCGGGCCGGACCGAAGGCCCGGCGCTCGAACATGGCCGCGAACTTGACGGCGTAGTTGCGGGCCAGCTCCGGCGATCGGAGAAGCGCCGCATTGTTGTTGTTCTGATAGGCATCGTTGTCGGTGAAGTTCATCGAGCCCGTCCACACCCGCTCGCCGTCGATGACCATGAACTTGTTGTGCATATAGCCGTTCCGCTCGTCGGTGACCACCGGGATGCCCCCCGCCCGCAGGCGGGCGATGGCTTTTGTGCCCGCGTTGTCGGTTTCGGTGACCACCCGAACCCGAACCCCACGATCACGGGCCCGCAACAGCGCATCCGCCACCGGCATCAGATCGATGTCGTAAACCGCCACATCCAGGGTTTGGCGCGCGCCCTCAATGGCCGCGATCAGCGAATCGACCACCCCTCCCCGGTGGAACTCCGGAGCATCCGGGAAGCGCGGGGTGGTGAAGAACACTTCATACCAGCTTCCCGACCCCACCGGGGGAGAAGGGGAAGGGGAAACGCCCGGTCGGCCCAGACGATAAATGACAGCCAGCACGAGCAGCGCCAGGACGGCCAGGCCGATCAGCCCGGTGAGGGGGAGCGTTCCCCAGGGTACGGGCAACGCAGCTTTTCGTGTCCGTCGCGGGCGGGAGGCAGTCATGGTTTTCCCCTCCTCCGGGATTCGGGATGGACGCTCCAGCGAACGGGCTACGGCTGCCAGGGGGCCAGCGCATCCAGCACCCATACCAGGCGATCCTCCACCGTCCAGCTCTTCCATCCTGGCGGCACGTGAAGCCCCCATTCGGCGAGCAAGGCTCTGGCCTCCTCTTCCGAAGCCTGAACGGCGCGCCGGATCCGGCGCATAGCCTGACGCACGGCCTCCCCCGTCTCTCCAGGATGGGAACCGATCCGGGCGAGGGCCCACCGGAGCAGGCGCTCCGCCTGATCATCGGTCAAGCCGCTCCGCCAGCTTTCATCCTCCAGCACCCGCTCCAGCCAGGCCTCCCACGCCGACCTCATCCCCTCTGCCTCCCGTTCCCCACTCAATGCCGCCCTCCTACGCTCTCCGGGAGCGCCACCCGCACCGTATAGGGGGCGGGCTCCGTGGTAAACCGCGCCAAGGCCGCGATCGCCAGCACCACCCGCCGATCGGGCCCGGCTTCGATCAGCCATGCCCCGCTTCCATCCGCCCTCAAGGGCAATCGCTCCACCTGCGCTTCCCCATCCTTCCGGAGGCGGAGGATCTGGAGGGCGAAGCGAACCGGCACCCGGGAGGACACCCGGGCCCACCCCTCGGCCTCCCACCCGGCCTCCCCTTCGGCTCCATCCCAGAACCCGATCTCCGGGATCTCGATGGCATCGAGGGCCACCCCGGGACGGTTGACGGCGTCGTCGGTGACCACCTCAAAGCGCAGGTGAATCACCCGCCCCGCGTAGGGCGTGAGATCCACCGTCTCGGTGATCCAGCGGGGCTGTTCCCCGCCGCCGCTCACGCCCGTGTAGCCCCACCCCAGGTTGTTGTGATTCGGGTTCGCGCTGGTCCCGGAGGGCACCTGCAGCAGCGTCCAGCGGCGTCCTCCGTCGGTGGAGACGCTGACGTAAGCGTAATCCCAATCCTTTTCCAGATCATACCAGATCCGATAGCGCAGGGTGGCCCGGGATACCCCCCGCAGGTCCACCGGACGGGTCAGCCGGGGATTGCTGTCATCTCCCCGCACCGCGTACCAGAAACGCTGCCCTTCGAAGGGAGAAGCGGCGATCAAAGGAAGAGTGATGGAGCCCTGGAAGGCGAGGGCCAGGCTTTGCCCGGCCGGCAGCTCGATGTAATCGGCGGCGTAAGGGAACACCGTGTCCCGGATCTCCTCGGGAAGACGGCGCACCCGGGCGGCCAGGCGGGGCTCCGGAAGCCGCAAGGCCCGGTAGCGCGGTCCAGAAGGGGGCTCCGCGTGATCCAGGAAGTTCGCCGCGACCCATTCCAGGAAGAGGGTATCGGCATCCTCTTCGGCTCCGATCTCCCGCAGCACGGCGTCCACCGCGGCCAAGCCGTTCTCCGGATGGGCCACCAGGCGCCGGGTGGCTTCCTCCCCGAAACGCTCCAGGAAATATTCGAGGAAGAGAAAAGCAGCGCCGTAATGCTCGGCGTTCCCCTCCTCTTGCGTCCCCCAGGCGTTCAGCTGGGTGTCCGGGCGGGCTAAGAAGGCCGTTTCGAAGCCACCCACATCGAAGCCGGTGAGGAAAGCCGCCAGCTCCGAAGCCCCCTCGTTGAGCCAGGTCTCCTCATTTCGATCCTGGTGCCAGTGGATCATGTGCTGGAATTCGTGGGCCAGCACCCCATGGTAGAAATCGGACCGGACGCGCACGGCATCCAGGTTGATGTAGAACATCTCCGCCTCGTTGGAATCGGACCGCACCGCCCGGGGGAATTCATCCTTGCTGGCGTAGTAGCCGGCCACGCTTCCCAGCCTGCCGGCGTGGAGGACAAAGAGATGGGGATCGCAATCCACCCCGGGCGTCCATTCACTTCCGAAAAACGCGCGGACGGTGGGGTAAGTCTTCCCCTCGAAAGTTTCGGCCGCCGCCCGCAAGTCCGCCGGATCCACCGTCCGCCCTTCCTCCACCCAGAGGTAGAGGTGGGGGGTTTTCGCCCGCAAGACGGCGGTGACGGTGAAAGTTTCGTTCGTGTCCGGGTTAGAGACGAGGAAGGATCGCCGGGCGCCGATAGGAAGATCCCGCTCCGGCCGGCAGGCTGTCTCAGGCGTATCGGTGGGAAGACCGAGATATCGCACCGCCAGATCCCGAAGATCCCGCACCGGAGGATCCACCTGCTGGAGGGCCTGGAGAGTCTCCTCCGCGCGGACATCCCCAGAAGGGGACGGCCTCCGCATCGGTGTGGCGGCCGGGCTCTCGGGTGAGGGGATCCTGCCGGGCATCTCCCGGTGCCCGCACATCCCGCTCAGGACCAGCGTGAGAAGAACCCATCGGAATACTTCTGTTCGCATCATCGGAGGCTCCAGGGGAACGTCCAGCCACGCCTTTATCATAACGCCGCCCCCACCGACATGGGAGGCCCCCAGGGACCCATCCAGGGAACTCCGCCCATCCTGGTCTGACGACGAGCCCCATCACGCAACCTTCCAACGGGAAAGCCCCGGACGCCCACGATATGAGCGAAAGCACCCCGAATTCCTGAAGATCGACACCCGTCGCCTGCTCAGGTTCAGATTATAGTGTAAGAAAGTCGATCCGAACGCCCCTTCTGGGCCCTCAGGCCTCCGCAACTTGCAATGTGCGGGAGGTTTGCTCATGGCTCGCCCGATGGTCACGGTGGACGGAAACGAGGCCGTGGCAAACGTGGCCTATCAGCTCAGCGAGGTCATTGCGATCTATCCCATCACCCCCTCATCCCCCATGGGGGAACTGGCGGATGAATGGGCCGCGAAAGGACGTCCCAACCTGTGGGGGACAGTGCCGAAGGTGATCGAGATGCAGAGCGAGGGCGGGGCCGCCGGGGCCATTCACGGCGCGATCCAGACTGGCGCCCTGGCCACCACCTTCACGGCCTCCCAGGGCCTGCTCCTGATGATCCCCAATATGTATAAGATCGCCGGGGAGCTGACCCCCCTGGTGATCCACGTGGCCGCCCGCACCATCGCCACCCATGCGCTCTCCATCTTCGGCGATCACAGCGACGTGATGGCCGCCCGCCAGACCGGCTTCGCTATCCTGGCCTCCGGCTCCGTCCAGGAGGCCCAGGATCTGGCGCTGATCGCCCACGCAGCGACTCTGGAGTCGCGCGTCCCTTTCCTGCACTTCTTCGACGGCTTCCGCACCTCCCATGAGATCAACAAGATCGAGCTGCTCACCCCGGAGGATCTGCGGGCGATGATCGATGAGGAATGGATCTATGCCCATCGGGCCCGCGCGCTCTCCCCGGATCATCCCTTTATCCGGGGCACGGCGCACAATCCCGACACGTATTTCCAGGCCCGGGAAGCCGTCAACCCTTACTACCGGGCCTGCCCCACCATCGTCCAGAACGCGATGGATCGCCTCGCCCGTCTGGTCGGGCGCCATTATCATCTCTTCGACTACGTGGGGGATCCCGAGGCCGAGCGGGTGATCGTGCTGATGGGCTCGGGGGCGGAGGTGGCGCATGAGACGGTGGAATATCTCAACGCCCGGGGCGAGCGGGTGGGGATCATCAAAGTGCGCCTCTACCGGCCCTTCTCGGTCGAGCACTTCATCCAGGCCATGCCGCCCACGGCGAAGGCCATCGCCGTGCTGGATCGGACGAAGGAGCCGGGCAGCGCCGGGGAGCCCCTCTACCTGGACGTGGTGGCCGCGGTGGCGGAGGCCATGGCCTCGGGGATGGCGCCGTTCCGCCAGATGCCACGGATCATCGGTGGGCGATACGGGCTTTCCTCCAAGGAGTTCACCCCCGCCATGGTCAAGGCCGTCTTCGACGAGCTGGCGAAGGAGCGTCCGAAGAACCACTTCACGGTGGGGATCTGCGACGATGTAACCCACACGAGCCTGGAGTTCGACCCCTCCTTCTCCACGGAGGATCCAGAGACCGTGCGGGCGGTCTTCTACGGCCTGGGGGCCGACGGCACGGTGAGCGCCAACAAGAACTCCATCAAGATCATCGGGGACGAGACCGACTATTACGCCCAGGGCTACTTTGTGTATGACTCCAAGAAGTCCGGCTCGGTGACAGTCTCGCACCTCCGCTTCGGCCCGCGGCCTATCCGCTCCGCTTACCTGATCCGCCGCGCCAACTTCGTGGCCTGCCATCAGTTCGGCTTCCTGGAGCGCATGGATGTGCTCCAGGTCGCTGAGCCCGGCGCGATCTTCCTGCTCAACAGTCCCTACGGGCCGGAGGAGGTCTGGGATCACCTCCCCCGCTCGGTCCAGCAGGCGATCATCGAGAAGAATCTCCGCTTCTACGTGGTGGACGCCTACCGGATCGCGCGGGAGCACGGGCTGGGGCCGCGCATCAACACCATCCTGCAGACCTGCTTCTTCGCCCTGACCCGGATCCTGCCCCTGGAGCAGGCGGTGGCGAAGATCAAGGAGGCCATCGTCAAGACCTACGGCAAGCGGGGCGAGGCCATCGTCGAAAAGAACTTCGCCGCGGTGGACGCCGCCCTGCAGCACCTCCATGAGGTGAAGGTCCCCGGTCGGGTGACCAGTTCCTTCGACCGCCGCCCGCCGGTGCCGCCCGAGGCGCCGGAGTTCGTGCAGCGGGTGACCGCCCGCCTGATCGCCGGCGAGGGGGATCTGCTGCCGGTGAGCGCCTTCCCGCCGGACGGCACGTGGCCCAGCGGGACCAGCAAGTGGGAGAAGCGCAACATCGCCCAGGAGATCCCGGTTTGGGAGCCCGATCTGTGCATCCAGTGCGGCAAATGCGTGATGGTCTGCCCCCACTCGGTGATCCGGGCCAAGGTCTACGATCCGGCCCTGCTCGCGGACGCCCCCCCTACCTTCAAGCACGCTCCGGCCCGCTGGCGAGAGTTCAAGGATATGGCCTACACCATCCAGGTGTCCCCGGAGGATTGCACCGGCTGCGCCCTGTGTGTGGAGGTCTGCCCGGCCAAGGACAAGTCGGATGTGAGCCGCAAGGCCATCAACATGCGGCCTCAGGCCCCGCGGCGGGAGGCTGAGCGCCGGAACTGGGAGTTCTTCCTCCAGCTCCCCGAGGTGGATCGGCTGCGGGTCAACATCAGCCAGGTGAAGGATGTGCAGCTGCTGGAGCCCCTGTTCGAGTTCTCAGGCGCCTGCGCCGGTTGCGGGGAGACGCCCTACCTCTCGCTGCTCACCCGTCTGTTCGGCGACCGCCTGGTGATCGCCAATGCCACCGGATGTTCCTCCATCTATGGGGGCAACCTCCCCACCACCCCGTGGACCTACAACCGGGAAGGGCGCGGGCCGGCATGGTCCAACTCCCTGTTTGAGGACAACGCGGAGTTCGGCCTGGGGATGCGTTTGAGCCTAGATAAGCAACGGGAATACGCGCAGGAGCTTCTCAAGCGGCTCAGCGCCCAGATCGGCGAGGCCCTGGTGGAGGAACTGCTGAACGCCGATCAATCCACAGAGGAGGGGATCCGGGCGCAGCGGGAGCGGGTGGGATGGCTGAAAGCCCGCCTGCGGCAACTGCCCGACTCCCCTGAGGTCCGTGATCTGCTCGCCGTGGCGGACGCCCTGGTGCGCAAGAGCGTGTGGATCATCGGAGGCGACGGCTGGGCCTATGATATCGGCTACGGCGGCCTGGACCACGTGCTGGCCTCGGGCTACGACGTGAACATCCTGGTCCTGGACACCGAGGTCTACTCCAACACCGGGGGCCAGATGTCGAAGGCCACCCCGCGGGGGGCGGTGGCCAAGTTCGCTGCGGGCGGCAAGCGCGGCCCCAAGAAGGATCTCGCCCTGATGGCCATGAGCTACGGCAACGTCTACGTGGCCCGTGTGGCGATGGGGGCCAACGACACCCACACCTTGAAGGCCTTCCTGGAGGCCGACTCGTATGAGGGGCCATCCCTGATCATCGCCTACAGCCACTGCATTGCCCATGGCTACGACCTGCGCTACGGCATGGAGCAGCAGAAGCGGGCGGTGCTCTCCGGCTACTGGCCGCTGATCCGCTATGACCCGCGGCGGCTGCGAGAGGGCCTCAATCCGCTCCAGATCGACTCCAAGCCGCCGAGCCTCCCGCTGTCCCAGTATATGTATAACGAGACCCGCTTCACGATGTTGCTCCACAGCCGACCGGAGATCGCCGAGGAGCTGCTGGAGGAGGCAGAAGCTGACATCCGCTTCCGCTGGCGGATCTATGAAGCCCTGGCCCAGATGCAGCTCGATGGACACAACGGGGGCGGTCCTTCCCCCCGGTAGCGATGTTTCTGCCCCAAGGCGCTCCAGGATTCTTTGAGGCCGGGCCGGCCATCCCTGGCGGCTGGCCCGGCCTCCCATGGAAATCGCTGGATCGGGAGGACCTCCAATGGTTGATCTCTCCACCCGCTATCTGGGCATGCACCTGAAGAACCCCCTCATCGCCTCTTCCTCGCCTCTGACCGAGGATCTCGACACGCTCCGCCGGCTGGAGGAGGCCGGGATCGCCGCTGTGGTGCTGCCCTCGCTCTTTGAGGAGCAGATCGCCCGGGAGAGCGAGATGCTGGATGATGGGCTCTCCTACGGCGAGGAGAGTTTCGCCGAGGCCCTGCGCTATTTCCCGGACCTGCAGGATTACCATATGGGGCCCCAGGGCTATCTGGAGCACATCCGTCGGGCGAAGGCAGCCCTCTCCATCCCGATCATCGCCAGCCTCAACGGCGTCACCACCGGGGGATGGATCCGATACGCCCGTCTGATGGAGGAAGCAGGGGTAGACGCCCTGGAGCTTAACCTCTATTACCTGCCCACTTCCCCGGAGGAAACCGGCCAGACTGTAGAGGAAAACTACCTCCAGCTGGTGCGGGATGTGGTCGCCTCGGTGCGCATCCCGGTGGCCTTAAAGCTGAGCCCCTATTTCAGCTCCCTGCCCTACATGGCGAAACGGTTCGAAGAGGCCGGGGCGGCAGCGCTGGTGCTGTTCAACCGGTTCTATCAGCCGGATATCGACCTGGAGACACTGGAAGTGGTCCCCAACCTGGTGCTCAGCACCTCCCATGAGCTCCGCGAGCGCCTGCGCTGGGTGGCCATCCTGTATCCTCAGGTGCGACTGGACCTGGCGATCACCGGCGGCGTCCACACGGCCGAGGATGTGCTGAAGGCGATGATGGTGGGGGCGAAAGCGGTGACCATGGCCTCCGCCCTGCTGCGTCACGGCCCCAAGTATGTGCAGCAGCTCCTGGAGGATATCCGCCGCTGGATGGAAGAACACGAGTATGTTTCGATCGCGCAGATGCAGGGGAGCATGAGTCGCCAGCGGGTCGCGAATCCCGCCGCTTACGAGCGGGCGAATTATATGCGGGTGCTCAGCTCCTTTGCGTGGCGCCACCGGCAGAAGTTTCATCGGCCATAAAACCCCAGGCTTACACGGTTGGCTGGAGCTGGAACAACGGGATAGCCCCGCGCCACAAGCGGCGCGAGGGGAACAACCGCCTGCCCTACACAAAGAAGCGCACGGTGAGGATCTCCTTCGGCCGCACCGAAACCCGGAGACAGGAGCCATCCGGCCGGAGCGGTTCCCGAGAGGTTTCCATCAAATCGGCCCGCCAGGCTTCCCGGATCGAACGCCAGAGGGTGAAGCGGACCTCCAGAGGCTGCTCCGAGGCGTTGTAGCCGCGCACGATCAACCCCTCTCCCTCCTCAGGGGCCTTCACGGCCGTCAGGACGAAGGCCGCCGGTTCCACCTGGATGAACGGCCGTTCCCGGAGCTGGCCGGGCCCGGCCACTGCCATGGGAGGCGCCAGGAACCGTTGGGCCTCCCGGATGGCCTCCCAGCGATCCAGGAAGGGAATCAGGCCGTAACGGAAGGTCCATCGCCCGATCATCTGCGCGGAGGGCGTGGGCAGCGGCGGCCCGGCATGGCCCCGCCGGGAGCGCAGATCCCCCCGCGACAGCCAGCCCACACACCGCAACAGGGTGAGGACCAGTTCCACCCGTCCCTCCGGATCCTTCCGCGCCTCGATCTCCGGAAGGCCCTGGTTCACCACCAGGAACCCTCCCGATGCATCCTCCACGAAGGCGAAGGCCTGCTGGGGCGCGGTGGGAACCGGCTGCTCCACCCAGGTCTCCTCCGGCGCGATGGCCAGGCCCACCGGGCGAACCACACCGTCGAAGGCGCTCTCCGTGACCCAGATCTCCGACCGGATCCCGGTGGGAAAGACGGCGCGCAGCCGATGATCGGTGGCCATGTTCTCCACGGTCGTCTCCAGATCCACCCGGGGAACCCCCGGCCGGAGCCAGGCCCGCACGGTAACCGGCAGGGAGATCCTTTCCCCGGACCGCCCCCTCCGATCCGGACGCAGACCGGCCGGGATCTCATACCGAAGCTTCACCTCCAGACACTGTCCCAGCGGCCCTTCCTCCCACGCCCGGGCCCGCGGCGGCTCCACTGGCCGGTCCACCCGCTGATCCTCCTCGAGGGGCTCGTGGTTGTAAACATCCCCCGCATCCCCTTCATCCTCCAGCCGGTTCAGGCCGGACCAGCGTCGGCCGGTCCTCCGATCCTCCAGATCGAACGTCCCATCCTCCGGATGGACAGCCAGCCGGAAGAACTCGTTTTCGATGAACGGCTCCTCCCGCGCCTGCCGCGGGATCCGCCGCGGCTCGCCCGGCACGATCTGCAGCCGATACGGCTGAAAGCCCACCCCGGGAAGCTGCGAGGCCTCGAAGACCCAGCGGGAAGATCCTCCCATGACCGCCGATACCGTCCACGGCGCGGAGATCCCCGGCTGTGTTTCCTGGAGCCGGCGGCCGATCTCGAAAACCGCGGAGATAATCGAATGATCCATATCCGCGGAAGCATCCGCCCACTCCGCCCAGATCCGCCGTCCCGGCGGATCCACCCACACGCGCTTCGCGGCGTATCGACCGACATGGATCCAGAGCAGCCGGTTCAGGAACTCTGGCCACCCCTCGGGGTTCACCACCCACTCGTCGCGATCGCCCGTTTCCCGCTCCAGCTCAAACATGGGGATCTCCTCCCCTTCTTCGGTGAGGAGGCGATAGGTCAAACCCGACGGGAGCGCCGGGAGAATCATCTCCACAGGACCCCGGGCGAAGCCGGGGATGGGGTTGTAAACCATGAGGGTCTGGTCCATCGAGGCCGGATCCGAGGCCAGCCAGCCGGATGGGGGTCCCACCCGCGCCGGCTGGAGAAGGCGACGGATCGCCTCTTGACTGACGAGGCGGGCGATCTGCTCCGCGTGATCGAAGCGCGGCTTCATGTCTTCATGGGCCTCATCCACGCCGGTCCCACAAATCGAATCGTGGAAATGGTTCTGGAGGAGAAGCCGCCATGCCTCCAGGAGGAAGGGACGCCGGTCCAGGCCGCAGATCCCATAAGCGAAGGCCAGCAGCGGCTCCGCATAGCGCTCCAGCCAGACCTGAACGAGAGCGTTGCGCTGCTTGATCCACATCCGGGTGGAAAGAACCCCGGGGAGGACCGGATGGCGTTTGCTGGAGCGCAGCTCCCCCCGGACCACCGGAAGGTCCTCTGCCTTCCCGCCCAGGGCCGATCGCACCGCCCTGATGTAATCCTCCAGGGAGGCGTGACGCAGGCGCAGGTCCGGGAGATTCTCCTGAGCGGCATGGAGCCAGCGGCTCAATTGGGGATGCGGGAAGAGATGATCCGTCCCGTTCATCAACAAAACCAGGGGAACGGGGGTATGCGGCGCCAGGGAGAGCGCCTGAACCTTCAGATAGACGGCGAGGGCCTCCGCGTCCTCGGGGATCCAGGCGGCGTTCCCATAACCGTCCCGGAGATACACGGTGAAAACGCGGGTGCCATCGGGGGCTTCCCACCAGAGCAGCGTCGGCTGATCGTCGAGGCCCCGCTGGAAGACCGCCGCCTCGATCCCGAACCCCCGCAGGATCTGCGGCAGCTGCCCCACATGTCCGAACGGGTCCGGCGTGTAGCCGACGGCCATCCATCCCCCGAGGCGGCGGGCGATCCGGATCCCGATCATCAGGTTGCGGATGAGGGACTCGCCGCTCACCAGGAACTCGTCCGGCAGGATATACCACGGCCCGATCCACAGCCGGCCCGCCTCTACCGCCTTCCGAATCCGGGGCTCCAGATCCGGGCGGATGGCCAGCACATCCTCCAGAAGCACCGACTGGCCATCGAGCAGGAACCCCGCGAACGCCGGATCGCGTTCGATGGTCTCCAGGACCTGCTCCAGCAGGTCCACCAGACGGTAGCGGAAAGCCTGGAAGGGGCGATACCACTCGCGATCCCAGTGGGTATGAGTGACGATGAAGGCTTCAGGGTCCATAAACGCCTCCAGTGGGTAGAGCCTTCTTATATGAGGACGGCCACCCCAGCCTTCTCATTTCTCTTCCTCAAACCAGCCTGCCGGTCCCCAGATGGGATTGGTCATCGCCACCATCGGCAGATCGTCCGGCGTCTCCTCCTCAAAATGCCGGACCCCTCGCAGCTCCGCCCGCACATAGCCATGCGGCCTCAGGTCCAGCTCCGTCGTCCACTCAAACGGCGAGCGGTCGATGGCGAGGAAGGCCTGCTCGCCGAGCCGGGAGAGCAGCCGCAGATACAGGCCCTTTCCCTCCCGCACCACGCAACGGATCCGGAGCGGGCCGGGCGGTGCCTCGTCGCCCACCATCCAGCGGCGATCCCGACGCTCCGCCGTGAGCTCCAGCCATGGCGCGTCCACATCGGCGGTGATCACCACCCGGCCGGAACGGATGGCGGCGAGGATCGCCGGGACCGTCCGCGCCGCGGCGTAGACCCATGTGGTGGGATGGCCGACCTGATAGAAAGGCGTCCCCTCGCCGGGCCGGTCCTGATGCTTATCGCTGCCGCCCACGGCCGTCACCCGGTGCCCGGCTCGCAACAGCCGATCCCAGAACGCCAGGGATTCCCGGTTCCGCAGGGGCCACGGCCCCTGCCACGCCTCCACGGCATCCACCGGGAGATCCGTAGGATATTCCCACGGCGGTCCATCGGTCTTGGGATGGTTGATGGAGACCAGCGCCCCCATCGCGTGGGCGGCATCGATCACCGCCCGCAGCTGCTCCGCGGTCCGACATCGGAAATCCAGCCAGTGAGAGATCCCCCACGCGTTCATATGGCCGTAATAGGTGGTCACCTCCTCCCCCGGGATCAGGAGGAGATCCGGCCTGCTCCAGGCTTGAAGATACGGAAGATGACTGACCGTGTTATGCTCCGTCACCGCCAGGAAGTCCAGGCCGCGCCGGCGAGCCGACTCGATCAGATCCTCCAGGGAACCCGGGGCATCGCTGTGGTGGCTGTGGCTCTGAAGATCCCCCCGCAGCCATCCGGCTTCCCCATCGCCGGCCGGCGCCGTGGGGGAGGGCGATCCGCCGATATGCGGCGGAGGGGGATGGGGCAGCTCGCCCTCCTCCTCGGAGGCCTCCACGATCACGCGGCAGGCGCACCCCTGCGGCGCGATCCGGTAAAGCCCCAGGATCACATGCCAGCGGCCCGGAAAGAGCGGCCCGGGCAGGTAGCCCGGCGTGGCCGAGCGGGGGGTCAGGATCGCCTCGCTGCGCGCGCTTCCGCTCCATCCCCGGAAGCCCTCCGCCCGAAGGAAATCCGCCCCCCGCGGATCGAACAGGCCCATGTCGATCACATTCGGGCTGTCCGGCCGGCCCTGGCCCTCGAAGACATAGCGGACCTCCAGGCGGGCGACTCCGGGCGGAACCTCAAAGGGGAGCAGCACATAATCCGAGGCCGCCTTATCGGCTGGCGTGAACTGGCCCTCCCAGTGCAGCAACGTCCTCATCGGCGCTTCCCTCGCAGCGGAGTATTCCGTCGACCCTCACAACGCCAGCTCCCCGCTCTCCCGGAAAAAGAGGGCCCGGGCTATGGGCACATGCACCCAGACCTGCTCCTGCAGCACCGGCGGTTCCTCCGCAGCCAGGCGCATGGCGATCCGCTGGGCATCTGCCTGGACCGTGACCAGCGTTTCCACCCCCAGGGGCTCCACGGCGTAAACCCGGGCGGCGAGATGGGTCGGCCCGGGCCCTTCCGCCAGGGAGAGATGTTCAGGCCGAACGCCCAGCCAGAGCGTCTCCCCATCCCGGAAAACCTCCCGCACGGCCTCCGCCCGCTCTCCCAGGGCGAGCGCCTGCCCATCCCCCAGGATCAGCACCGCCTCCGCCCGCTGGAAGCGGCAGCGGAGCAGATTCATCGGCGGGCTGCCGATGAAGGTCGCCACGAAGGTGTTGCGAGGCCGCCGGTAGATCTCGATCGGCGTTCCCACCTGCAGCAGGCGCCCTCGATCCATCACCCCGATGCGATCGGCCAGCGCCATCGCTTCCGCCTGATCATGGGTCACGTAGATCGTGGTAATGCCCAGGGACTTTTGGAGATGCTTGAGGAAGCTCCGCGCCTCGAGACGGAGCTTGGCGTCCAGGTTGCTCAGCGGCTCATCGAAGAGGAAGGCCTGCGGCGGATAGACCAGGGCCCGGGCGACGGCAGCCCGCTGCTGCTGCCCGCCCGACAATTGCCCCGGCCGCCGATCCAGGAGGTCCGCGATCTGCAGCACCTCCGCCACCTCCCGGACCCGGCGTTGGATTTCGGACCTGGCGTAACGGCGCACTTTGAGCGGGTAACCGATGTTCTCCAGGATCGTCATGTGCGGGTAAAGGGCGTAATCCTGAAAGACCATCGCGATATCCCGGGACTGCGGGGGGAGATCCGTCACATCGCGCTCGCCGATGAAGATCCGCCCGCGGGTGGGACGCTCCAGACCCGCCACCATGCGCAGCGTGGTGGTCTTCCCGCACCCGGAAGGCCCCAGCAGGGCGAAGAACTCCCCATCCTCGATCGTCAGCGTCAGATCGTCCACCGCCACCACTGTCCCGAAAACCTTCGTCACGCCTTCCAGCCGGATCCGCGCCATCGCAGGCCTTGCCTCCTCAAAAATCTGCGTCCGGCACCTCCAACATCGGATGCTACCGGTTTGCCTGCCCCGCTTCGCTTTGCCCCATGGGAGCGCGCAGCGGTTCCATTCGATCGGCTCCTCACCGTTTGATCCCGCCGAAGAACCGGAACCCGTAGCGGGCGTTCACAAAGAGATACAGGCCCAGCACCGGCAGAGCGTAGAGCAGCGCGTAGGCCGAGGTGAGGGTGAGGATGGGCGTGCCGGCCTCGGTGTAGAATGAGTAAATCGCGATCGCCGCAGGCATGCGCTCCGGGGTCCGCAACAGCACAAAGGGGATGAGGAACGCCCCCCACACCTGCACGAAGGCCCAGATCCCCACCACCATCATCCCCGGCCGCAACAGCGGCATCACCACATCCCGCACCATCTGCCACGGCGTCGCCCCGCACACCATCGCCGATTCCTCATAAGAACGCGGAAGGCCCTCCACGAAGTCCCGCAGGATGAAGATGGCTGTGGGCAACAGCCCCCCCGTGAACGCCAGGATCACCCCCATATAGGTGTCCACCAGCCCCAGGGCGTTGGCCAGAAGAAAGATGGGGACCATGGCCGCCGTTCCGGTGACCACCGAAGAGAACAGGATCAGCCCGTAGGTCAGCAGATCATAATAGGGCACCTCCGCGCGGGAGAGGGCGTAAGCGGCCAGGGTCGCGGTGAGGGTGACGGTGAGCATGGTTCCTCCGGCGAGGAGCATGCTGTTGAGCAGCGCGCGCATCGCGAAGGTGTTGGCGAAGACAGCTTCAAAGTTCGCCAGGGTGAACGGGCGCGGCAGCTCCACCGCCAGCGTCCCCCGGGCGTTGAAGGGGGCCAGCAGCAGCCAGAGCATGGGCAGGGCGAAGAAAGCCCCCACCAGCGCGGCGAACAGCGAAAACCCGATGCGCGAGAGCACACTGCGGACCGTCTTCATCGGGCGCGGGCCTCCCGGCGCAGCGTGGAGAGATAGACCAGGGCGAGGGCCAGGTTGATCATCATCATCACCACCGCCACGGCCGCCCCCCGGCCGAACTCGAAATTCTGGAAGGCGATGCGGAAGGTGTAGATCGAAACCACCTCCGAGCGGAACGTCGGGCCGCCGGCGGTGATCAGATAGGGCGTAAACGTATTGAACGTCCAGAGGGTGATCAGCACCAGATCGGTGAGGATGTGGCTGCGGATGGAGGGCAGGATGATGTCCCGAAAGGCCTGCCATGGACGGGCGCCCGCCACCGCCGCCGCCTCCAGGTAAGAAGGCGGCAATGTGGCCAGCGCCGAAGAAAACAACAGCATCGAAAAGGCCGTCCCCCGCCATGTGTTGAAAATGATGATCGAAAGCAACGGCCGCTCGATCAGCCAGTCGACCCGCCCCAGGCCCAGCGCCGAGAGGACGGCGTTCAGCGTCCCCTGATCCCGATCCAGATAGGCGACCCACATGAAGGCGACCACCACATCGGGGATGATCCAGGCGAGGATCGCCAGGGTATACACCAGCTCCCGCAACAGCCCCCGCCGGCGATAAAAAGCCCAGGCGATGGCCAGCCCCAGCCCCGCCTGGCCGATCAGGCCGGAGCCGATGACGAAGAGCACGCTGTTGCGCAGGGCGTTGCCGAAATAGCCCCGGACCATCCAGTTCTCAAAATCGAAGAGGGCCTGGAAATTCGCCAGGCCGACGAACTGGGGCCGCAGCGCGGCCTCGCCGGTCAGGGTCTGGTTGGTGAGGCTGATCCAGAGCACCCAGAAGGAGGGGAATACGAGGAAAACCGCCACAAAGAACATGGCGGGAAGCAGGAACAGCACCCCAACCTGCATCGAGAGGATCGGACGGCGCGGGGTCACCCATCACCTCCATCCGGGAAATCCAGCGAAGGGGAGCGGGGCGCCCGGGGCGCCCCGCTCCAGACACCCCTCCCACCGGCCCCACGCGGATCAGATATCCTCACCGCGGCATCAGATCCAGCACGTTGTCCGGGCCCACCAGGTCGGTCACCTCACGGGCGTAAGCGTCCATCGCCCGCTCAGGGGTCATCTCGCCGGAGACCACGCGCTCGGTGGCCAGCTGCGCCGCCTGGGAGACCTTCGGGTAGACCGGGAGCATGGGGCGCACCGTGGTCAGCGGCAGCAGCTTCGCCAGCTCCGTCATCACTGGGTCGCCCGTCACCGGCACGTCGTCCCGGGCCCGGATCCGCGGCTCGATCTTCTGGAACTCCATCAACATCTCCTTACTGAACATAAACGACAGGAAGGCCCAGGCCTCCTTCGGATGCTTGGTGTTGGGGTTGAGGATGAAGCCAGTGCCGCCGGAGATGGTCACGAAGTCCTGCCCCCGGTAACCCTTGCCGGGCTCCTTCGCGGGGATCTTCGCCCAGCCCACCACCTCGTCCCGGTTGGGGATCGCCCATTCAGACTTGGCGGCCGGGTTGAGCACCGAGCGCCAGAAGAAATCGCCCTCCCACAGCATGGCGATCTTGCCATCCCGGAACAGGGCGAAGGACTGGTTGCGACCCTCCTTGATCAGCTGGAGGCGCTGGTCGCCCAGCTTCTCATCGAGGTAGACCCGCTTGTAGAAATTCAGGGCGTCCAGCATCGCCGGGCTGCGCACGATCCACTTGTTTTTGTCCCAATCATAGATGAAGGAGCCAGCGGAGAGCAGCACGGGGTAAAAGCCCTGCATGGTGGTCGCCTCGCCCATCGCAGTGCCGGCGTTGACCTGCATGGGGGTCACACCGGGGAGGGCCTTCTTGATCTGCCGGGCGGCCGCGAAGATGTCCTCCCAGGAGGTCGGCTGCCAGTTCTCCGGCAGGCCGGCCTGCTTGAAGAGATCCTTGCGATACCAGATCACCCGGACGTCGGTGCCGGTGGGGATGCCGTAGCGCTTGCCCTGATACATCAACAGGGCCTGCACCGTTTGCGGGATATGGGACCAGCCCTCCCACTGGTTGACCTCAGGGCCGGCGATCTCATCCAGCGGCTTGATCAGGCCGCCAGCGACGAACTCCGCCGTCCAGAAGCCGTCGAAGGCCATCACATCGTGCCCCTTGCCGGCCTTGAGGTCCAGAGCGTATTGCGCCTTCAGCTCCTCATCGCTGCCCCCGAACTCCACCAGCCGGACCTTCACCGGGGTCCCCTGGGCGGCCATCCGCTGCTCGAAAGCGGGGATCACCGTTTCGGTGAGCCACTTCACGAGATTGGCGTTCACCCCACCTTTGACACAGCGGCAGGTGATGGAGATCTCCACGGGGGCGGGCGTGGGGGAAGGCGCAGGGGTGGGGCTGGGAGCCGGCGTGGGCGGCGGGGCGGCGGTGGGGGTAGGCGTCGGCGTGGCCGCCGGCGCACACGCGGCGACCAGGAGGACCACAACAGCCATCCACGACAGGGCGGAACCGATCGCGCGTTTCATGGCGACCTCCCTTACACAGAGTTTCTCTCCATCTTCTGGATTCAGGGCCCCGCCTCACGCGGCGGCCCGCAGGACTCCCGCTCGATCAGCGTCCCCTGAAGCAGGATATGCTTCGGGGAGGGGCGGCCCTCCAGGATCTCGAGGAGCATCTCTGCGGCCAGCCGGCCCAGCTGTCGCCGGGGCTGGGCCACGGTGGTCAGCATCGGGGTCACATACGTTCCTTCCTCCAGCCCATCGAAGCCGATGATGGAGAGATCGTGGGGAACCCGCAGGCCAGCGCGCAAGGCGGCCTTCAGCGCGCCGATGGCCGTGAGGTCGTTGTAACAGAACACCGCCGTGGGCCGGGGATCGGCCTCCAGCAGCCGGCGCATGGCCGCCTCGCCGCCCTCCACCCGACCGTCTCCCTTCACCACCCACTCCGGGCGAAGGGGCAGCCCCGCCTCCCGCAACGCCTGCCGGTGGCCGCGGTAGCGGTCCTGGTTGCTGCGCCCGCCCCGACGGCTGCCGATGTAGGCGATGGCCCGATGGCCCAGGCCGATCAGATAACGGGCGGCCAGATATCCACCGTGCACGTTATCCGTAGCCACCGAATAGACATACGGCCCCGTCTGGTGGCTGTTGATCAGCACGATGGGGATCTGCAGGGCTTCCAGCATAGGGAGGTAACGGCTTCCGAGGCGGGAAGCGGCCACAATGATGCCGTCCACCTGTTTGGCGGCCAGGAGCTCCACGATAGCGCGCTCCTTCTCCGGATCCTCGTGGGACAGGCTGAGGAGGATCCCATAGCCACGGGCCTGGGCGACCATCTCGATCCCCTGGACCACCTCCGTGTGGAAGGGGTCACTGAGGCGGGTGACCACCACGCCCAGCGTCTGGGTGCGACGGCCCTGGAGGGCCCGGGCCACCGGGTTCGGCCGATACCCCAGGGCCTCGGCGATGGCCCGGATCCGCGCCCGGGTCTCCGGGTGGATCTCCTCGCTATCCCGCAACGCCCGGGAGACCGTGGTATGGCTCACCCCCGCCGCCCGGGCGATGTCCTTGATCGTCACGCGCATGGGGGTGCACACGTGTGCGAAAATTTGGCCTAATTATATGGATATCGTGTTCGCCTGTCAAGAGAGTCCCTTTCTTAGCTCAGGGGATCGGAGATCAGAGAGGGGGTTTTATGCGCGCTCTGGCCTTGGGGAATCTTCACGACGGCTGCCTATACGCCAGCCGGTGTCCCATTGCCCAGGAGATCTGCATGCGGCAGAAGCCCGCGCTGAAAGAAGGGGAGGCCGGCCCCTTCGTGGCGTGTCACATGCGATCCTGAAGACGGGAGCGGGCGTTCCGGCGGAGGGCCCATCCGATCACCAGAGCGAGCCATCCCAGGCCGAGGGCCGGCGGCAGCGTTTCTCCGCCCCGCCCCACGCGGATGCGCGCGAGGGCCACCGGGCCAGCCTCTACGGTCACCCGGGCGGCGTGCACCCCGACCGCCAGAGGAAGCTCCACCGACCAGCTCCCGGCGTTCAGGGCAAAGAAACGGGGCGGGCCGCCGTCGATCTCCACCCGCAGGCGGCCCCCCGCCTCGCTGGTCCCCTCCAGACGCAACCGGCCCCCATAGAAGGTCCACCCGACCCGGGCTCCCGGAAGGCCCCGGCGAACCCCTTCCCCGCTCTCGGACCACGGGCCTTCCCAGCGCAGCGCCCAGTGGGCCGCGGTGTGCGCCCCCGGATCCATCCGGGGAGGCTGGCGGAGATAGGCTTTCAGGGCCTCATAAGCCGGAAGAGGGGTGAAGTCCGGCTCCACGATGCTGAAATAGTAGAACGATTGGTTCCGCTCCCGATCGGAGGCCCGCTTGAAAAACCACACGTTGGCCACCGCCACCCACGGCCACTCCCGCCGGATCCGCTCGAAGGCTTCGACCAGGTAGCGCGCCTTCTGCTCCTCCGTCACCTGGCCGAAGCGCTTGTCTCCCACCTCGTCCGGCACCGCGTTCCAGCCCATCTCCGCGATGTAGATCGGCTTGTGGGCGTCCCCATGGCGCACCATGACATCCCGGATGTAGAGGGCCCGGTTGATGTTGATGACATAGGGCCGGAGACGGCGATCGGTGGGGCCGGACCAGAGGCCGTATCCCTGGACGGAGAGGGCATCGAAGCAGGCTCCCGCCCCCGCCCGATACATCCGCTCCAGGAAGACCACATCGTTGATCCCATTGGGCGGATAGGGGTTCAGGGAGAGGGTGGGCGCCAGCGCCCCCGCGATGACCACGATGCGAGGATCCACCGCCTTCAGCCGTCGATAGGCCCGACAGAGCAAATCGGTATACGCTTCCGGATCCACGGCGCACGTCGGGCAGGATCCCCACTCAGGGGCGATGTTGGGCTCGTTCCAGATCTGATAGTGGAACACCCGCCCGCGATAGCGCCGGGCCACCACCTCGGCGAAATCGGCGAAATCCTCGGGGTTGTCCGGAGGGGCGAAAGCGCCCCGGGCTTCCCCATCGTGGCGCGACCAGGCCGGCGGGCTGGTGAGCCGCACGATCAGGCGCAGGCCATAGCGCCCCGCCAGATCCACAATGTGATCGTATTTCTCCCAGGCCGACCGATAGGGGATATGCCGGCGGTCCTCGAAATCCCCCTTCCGATGGATCTCGATGTCCGCCCACGGGAACTCCTGGCGGATCCAGCGGAAGCCGGCCTCGGCGATCATGCGCACGGTCCGCTCCCGCTTCTCCGGCTCCACTTCCTGCTCCAGGAAAGTGTTCACCCCAAACGGGGGATCATCCGTGTAGGGAATGGATCCATCGGAGGCCAGCTGCAGCGCCGGACGCAGGGGGTTCGTGAGGTAATGGAGAACCCCACGCAGACGGGCCAGCGGGTTTTCCTCCCCGGTCACCTCATAGGCCCAGGCCATGCCCGCCGAGAAAGCCCAGGGGGCTCCCCAGGGAATCAGGAGCAGAAGGATCCAGGAGAGGATGAACCGGCGTCGAGGCATCCGGGGATTCCCTCCGGCAGGAACTGGCGGCGCGCCGGCAGGAAACTCCAGGACATCCGCATCTGAAAAGCCGAATCGCCTCTCTCTACGATGAGCCCGGGAGGAGGCCCTCAGGTGGAGGCGAAAGGCAATCGCGTCTATCGCTTCCTGGAGGTTCCAGACGATCGGGCCGCCTTCGAGGAGGCCTTGGCCCGGGCCTTTCGGGAAATCGCCTTCCGCCTGGCGGGGAGAGGCGTTCCCTGGTTCAAATAGGCCTCGATCTCCTCCCGGGCCTCCTCAAAACGGCGGATCAATTGCTCATCGGTGCCCTTGAAACCGGCCACTGCGCGCTGGGAACACGCAGCGCAACCCAGGGAAGCCCGATAGCTGTCCATATCACAGGTCAGACATCCCGCCAGCCGGATCACTGTTAAGGACAGCGCCAGGGTGTCCGGGTGATCCTCCGGCAACCGGGCCACCCGGCGCACCAGCGCCTTCCAGGCCTTCCCCCGGGCCTCCGCCAGCAAAGGGATACAGCGCGGTGGGAACAGGATCTCACTTTCTGGATACATCCAGGCCTCCCAGGATAGCGGATGGATTCCGGATCGGGACCAACCGGATCCTCTAAGCAAATGACCCGCTTTTCCCTCCCACAGCCCGAAGGCCGCAGGAGATGAGACCGCGTTTTTCTACATTCTACTTCGGCGATCCATCCCAATGACAACCCGCATCTGTTCATCAAATCAAATTAATAAGTGTGCAAAATTGGCAATTATAAACCTAATTATTTGGTAAATAATGACATTATAAGGCGGAAATAATTTTATATTATAACGAAGATGGTTCTATATCTTCCCGAAACAGCATGGGGGTGGGTTTGACAGGCCCAGGGCTTATGCAGCGGAGCCCTCCGGAGGGCGGGCCCCGTAACGATCCGCCTTCTTGGGTCAGCGGGCTTTTTTGCTCCCGTCCCTTCCCTGCCCCGCTCACGGGGCTTTTCAATGTTCCAAGAGATCGGGGGATGCAGGGGGCAAAAGCCCCCTGCGGGGGGTGTCCCCCCCACCTTCTCCCTTCACCTCCTGTAAGGATGCTATAATTCCAGACAGCAACCTTTCAGGGCCGATCGACGCCCTCGGCTCCCGAAGCCTCCAGGGAAACCGGCTGCCCAACGTCTGGGGAAAGACGCCATGCCCGCTCGGGTTCGGATCGATTCGGAAACCCGCACGGTGACCGTGGAGTGGCCAGATGGCTTCCGGCGAACCTTCTCCTGGTCCCGATTGCGGGCCGCCTGTCCCTGCGCCCTGTGCCGCGCGGAGGCCCAGCAGGCTCAGGGGGATCCCCTGTTTCTGCGCCCCCGGCCGGATGATACGCTGATGGATTTCGCCTACGTGGGAAATTACGCGGTGCGCTTCTTCTGGGGGGACGGCCATTCCTCCGGCCTGTATACCTGGCGCTATCTGCGCGATCTGGATTCAGCGTAGAGGAACCGGTCCTCCTCTCTCCTGTGGCCCCCAGGGCCGCGGGAAGACGTGAAGTTGAAGTATGGAAAGGAGCTCGCTCTCCCGATGGCCCGTCTGGTCCTGATGGGATCTCCCGCCTTCGCCTTGCCGACCTTCCAGGCTCTGGCGGAGGAGCACGAGATCGCCGCGGTCTTCACGCAGCCGGATAAGCCGGCCGGCCGCGGCTTACGGCCCACCCCGCCTCCGGTGAAGATCTGGGCGGAAGCGCGGGGGTTGCCGGTGTTCCAGCCCCGTTCCCTCCGCCGGGATCCGGAAGCGGTGGCCCGGCTGCGGGATCTCCGGCCGGATGGGATCATCGTGGTGGCTTACGGCCTGATCCTGCCTCCGGAGGTCCTGCAGCTTCCCCCTTATGGATGTCTGAACCTCCATGCCTCCCTGCTCCCCCGTTATCGAGGCCCGGCGCCGATCCAGGCCGCCATCCTGAACGGCGATCCCGAGACGGGGGTGACCGTGATGTTGATGACCGAGGAAGTCGATGCCGGGCCGATTCTGGCGATGGAGCGGGAACCGATTTACCCCGAAGATACGGCGGAAACGCTGGGGGAACGTTTGGCCCGGCGCGGGGCCCGGCTGATGCGCGAGACCCTTCGCCGCTGGCTGGCCGGGGAGATCATCCCCCAGCCCCAGGATCCCTCCCAGGCCACCTACTGCCCACGGATCACCAAGGCCGACGGCGAGATCGACTGGCGACGGCCCGCCGTGGAGATCGAGCGGCGGATCCGCGCCTTCACGCCGTGGCCCGGAACGTATACGTTCTGGAAAGGACGTTTGCTGAAAATCGGCCGCGCCCGGGTTCGCTCCGATCTCCAGGCCCCGCCGGGGCGGGTGATACCGGTCGATCGGGGGGCCGCAGTGGGCACGGGGGAAGGCGCCCTGATGCTCCTGGAAGTCCAGCCGGAAGGCAAGCGAATGATGCCCATCGAGGCCTTCCTGAACGGGCATCCGGATTTCCTGGGGGCGACGCTGGGGCGGGAGGCATAGCATGGATCCGGCGGCCGCCCTGGAGACCACCCTGGTCTTCCTGATCACCAGCATTTTGCTTTATATGGTCCAGCGGGCGCTGCATCGCCATCTCCAGATCGCGCTCCATCGCCTCACGGGCCATCCGGATGCGGCAGTGATGCTTTACTGGGCCCTTCTATTCCCGGGGGTTTTCCTCCATGAGCTGAGCCACTGGCTCGCCGCCATGCTCCTGGGCGTCCGCCGCTATCGCTTCGCGATGTGGCCTCAACGGTCCGGCGGGCAGATCCGCCTGGGCGCCGTGCAGCTGGCCGAAGCCGATCCCTTCCGGATGAGCCTGATCGGCGCCGCGCCCCTGGGAGCCGGGCTGATGGTCATCGCCCTTGTGGGCGGCCGCTGGCCGGACGCTCCCGCTTCCGGTATCGCGCTGTGGGGCACCGCATGGCAGGTGCTGCAATCGCTCCCGCAGCGGGAATGGGGATGGGTGGGGTTCTATCTGATTTTCACGGTGGGCAATGCGATGTGGCCCAGCCCTTCGGATCGGGCGGCATGGCCGGCGATCGGGGTCGCCGGAGGTCTCCTCGCCCTTCTCTTCCTGCTCGCCGGCCCGATCTCGCTCCACCAGGCCCTCATGGCGCTGGCGATGGAAAGCCTCGCCCGGCTCATCCCCCTGCTCACAGCCGTGCTCCTGGTGAACCTCCCCATCCTGGCGGGGCTGATCGGGCTCAACGTGCTGCTCCCGATGACCCGCGGGAAGCCGGACGCTGTCCGGTAATGCCCAGGGCTCTTCCCTTGCGAATGAGCAGAGGTGCAAGTGGGTGCCTTCAGCGTGTCTCCGCACCAGAAGCTCGGATCCCTTCACCGGCATGCCTCAATTTCGTCGGAGAAGAAAGCCACCGGCTGACCAGCCGGAGGACCCTCTGCAGACAGCCGATGAAGCAATACACTCTCGTGCCCGGCTAAACTATAACCGGCGTGAGATTTTGGAGCGTCACTTTGCGCTCTTCCTTCAGACGGAAAACATACGCCGAAGCATCCAGGATCTCGATGCCGACGATCCGTCCGTCCGGGGCATAGTTGATGGCCACCTCTTCGGATAATCGGTAGGTGGTTACCTCAGCCGGTTCATCGCTCAGCCGGATGTATAAGGCATCTACCTCAGGATCATAAATAACTTGCATCTCAATCCTCCCGGGTTAGAAGTAAAACGTGTAAACGGTCACCACAACCAACCGTTCGGGTTCTTCGGCGACGATGGCCAATGCCTGCTTGATAGCATAGCGCCGACCACCCCACAAGCGTCCATAGTCGTCCATGTTTGGCCGGCACCTGTTCTCCTGAGCGGATGGTTTCAATCCCTTCCTCCTCAGTTGCTCCGCGCTCGGTCATCTGGAGCATAGCATGGCGAGAGAAATAGATCGGCTTCATCTCTGTGATTCCCCGAGATGGCGCTTTGCGACGTTCATTTCTCTGGACCCGGCGCCCCATCCAGCTCGTATCACATTTTACATGATGCGGCCGGCTTCCGTTTTGATGACCACGGCCACCACTGGCACATTTTCCGGCCCCATCTCGCGGATCACTACGGTGATGCGCCCGTCGGCGGGGCTCCATTGGGCGGAATGGGGATCGGCCATCTTCCCCGCCTGCGCGACAATCCACCCCAACGAATCCTGCTCGCCGTGCTGGGTCTGACCGGGGTGGAACTCGCGGCGGGCGTGCCCCTTGCTTTCCAGGATCACCACACCGCTATCGGGGGTGAAAAAGACGCGGCCGAAGCCGGGGTGAGGCGGGTCAAAGGGAATCTCGCAGCAGATGATGTCGCGCACATTGCAGCACACCCTTCGATTTTGATCGCATCCACGATGCTTTGATTGGTCAAGTTCCAGAAACGGTTGTGGGATATGGCCAGGCAGCGGCACCCGTGATATACTGAAAACGCCACCGACCCGGAATGGGCGGTGAGCCGGTGGGAGGGCATCCGCTTCATGATTCTCCTGCAACCGCCTGGAATGCCATGGGGCGACCGGGACGGTGCGGCCAGGGATCCGCTCCCGATTCCCTCTTTATCCCCGCTTGCTGAATCCGCGGGTTCTCCCCCGGCCCGGGAAGCCGGCGCAACCATCCCGTGGCCATCCATGGCGTCCGACCCGCTCCGGGGAAGCCGTGGGAGGCTCTCCCACTTATGGCTTTCCTCTTCACCGCGCCTGCATCCCCACGACCTCCCCAAACCCTCAGGAGGGGACCATGGCCCGAAAAAAGGTGACCATCCACACCCTTCAAGCCCGGAAAGCGGCTCGCGAGCCCATCACGATGATTACCGCGTATGATTATCCGACCGCCCTCGCCGTGGATCAGGCAGGCGTCGATGTGATCCTGGTGGGGGACTCTCTGGGCATGGTGGTCCTCGGTTACCCCAACACGCTCCCGGTGACGATGGAGGAAATGCTCCATCATGCGAAAGCCGTCGCCCGGGCGAACCCTTCCGCGCTGCTGGTGGGGGATCTCCCTTTCATGGCCTACCAGGCGGATATCGCGGAGGCTGTTCGGAACGCCGGCCGGTTTCTGAAGGAGGCCGGCATGGATGCCGTCAAACTGGAGGGGGGTCAGGAGATGGTTCCCACCATCGAGGCCATCATGCGCGCGGGGATCCCGGTGATGGGCCATATCGGCCTTACCCCCCAATCTCTGCATAGGCTGGGCGGCTACCGCCTCCAGGGGCGCACGGCCGCCGATGCCCGACGCCTGCTGGAGGACGCCCTGGCCCTCGAAGCCGCCGGTTGCTTCGCTATTGTCTTGGAGATGATCCCCGAGCCGGTGGCCGCGGCCATCACCCAGCGCCTGCGCATCCCCACCATCGGCATCGGGGCGGGGGCCGGCTGCGATGGGCAGGTGCTGGTCCTCCACGATCTCCTGGGCCTTTTCGACCGCTTCACGCCGCGGTTCGTGAAGAAGTATGCCGATCTCCACAGCGAGATCGTGCGCGCCGTTCAGGCCTATTGCGAGGACGTGCGCGGTCGTCGTTTCCCCGCCCCGGAACATGCCTTTTCTATGGATCCGGAGGAGCTGGCGGCCTTCCAGGCGATGCTGGAGGCCTTCCCGGCCCCCACACCGATGGAGGAACCCCGATGATGCGGATCGCTCTGCTGGGCACCGGGGCCATGGGGACCCTCTTTGGGGTTCGCCTGGCCCCCATCGCGGAGGTCTGGATGCTGGGCACATGGGCGGAGGCCCTGCAGGCTGCGCGGAGGCATGGCCTGCGCCTCACAACCCCTCAGGGGGAAGAGACCGCCCCCGTGGCCGTCGCTGCCGACCCCATGGAAGTGCCCCCGTGCGATCTCGCTCTCATCCTGGTGAAGGCCTATCAAACCGAACGGGCGGCCCGGTGGGCGGAGCAGGTGCTCCGCCCCGATGGCGTCGCCCTGACGCTTCAGAACGGCCTGGGGCCCTATGAGATCCTTCGCGAGCGCTTAAGCGCCGCCAGGGCCTTCCAGGGAGTCACCACCATGGGGGCGACGCTCATGGCTCCTGGCCACGCCCGGCTGGGCGGCGAGGGCCCGATCTGGCTGGGCCCCGCATCTTCGAACCGGCGGCAGATCCAGAAGATCGTCGATCTCCTGGAGCGAGCGGGGTTCCAGGTGGAGGTCCAGGAGGACCTGCAGGGGGTGATCTGGGGGAAACTGGTGGCCAACACGGCCATCAACCCCATTACGGCCCTCTTTGACGTTCCGAACGGGGCTCTGCTCGCACGTCCGGATCTCTGGCGCCTGGCCCGTGGGGTCGCGCGGGAGACCGCGGAGGTCGCCCGGGCCCAAGGGATCCCCCTGCCCTTCGAAGACCCGGAGGGCTTTGTCGCGGAGGTCTGCCGGCGGACATCGGAGAACTCTTCCTCCATGCGTCAGGATTTCCGTCGGGGGCGCCCGACGGAGATCGACGCGCTGAACGGCGCAGTGGCCGCCATCGGGCGGCGAATGGGGGTCCCGACCCCGTTGAACGAGGCGCTCTGGCGCTGGGTCAAAGCGGTGGAGGAACGACGGGGTATGGCCATGCGACCCGCAGAGCTGGAGCGGGGGCCGTCACCCGCCCTCGCCCAACAGATGGATCGAAGGAGCTTGAAAGGCCACGGAGGGTGAAGGTAAAGGCAAAGGATACAGGCCGGGTGGAACGCCTTCGACCGCTCACCGGGTTTCTCCGAAAACTATCATCGCGTGGAGGTTGACCATGCAGGTGGCCCGCACGATTGCAGAAGCCCGTGCCATCCGGCGGGCTCTTCCTGGCACATGGGGGTTCGTGCCGACGATGGGATATCTTCACGACGGGCACCTCTCCCTGGTCCGTCGGGCCCGTGCGGAGAATGACCATGTGGCCGTCAGCATCTTCGTGAATCCCACCCAGTTCGGGCCCCACGAGGACTATAACCGCTATCCCCGCGATTTAGAGCGGGATCTTCAGCTGCTCACGCCGCTGGGGGTGGATCTCGTCTTCGCGCCCCCGGTGGAGGAAATGTATCCGCCCGGCTTCCAAACCTGGGTGGTGGTGGAGGAGGTCAGCCGGCCGTTGGAGGGCGCCGCGCGGCCCGGCCACTTCCGGGGCGTGGCCACCGTCGTCACCAAGCTTTTCAACATCATCCAGCCGGACCGGGCGTATTTCGGCCAGAAGGATGCGCAGCAAGCCGTGGTGATCCGACGCATGGTCCAGGATCTCAACATCCCGGTGGAGATCGTGGTTTGCCCAACAGTTCGGGAACCGGATGGCCTAGCGATGAGCAGCCGGAACACTTATCTGGGCCCGGAGGAACGGCGGGCGGCCACGGTGCTGTTCCGGGCCCTCCAGGCCGCCAAAGCGCGCTATGAGGAGGGGGAACGGGATGCCGAGCGCCTGCGAGCGGTCATGCGCGAGGTGATCCAGGCTGAGCCGCTGGCCCGGCTGGATTATGTGAGCGTGGCGGATCCAGAGACCCTGCAGGAATTGAGCCGGGTGGAGGATCGGGCGCTTCTCTCACTGGCGGTCTACATTGGGAAGACGCGGCTGATCGACAACATCCTCCTCCCGGAATAAGAGGAGCACGGGGCGGTTGCAGGATGCGTCGAATGAATTCGACCTCCAAAGGCCTTCGGCCGATGGCCGGCCTTAGGGCGTCGAATGAATTCGACCTTTAGAGGCCTTCGGCCCACGGCCGGCCTCCGCCGGCCGAAGGGGGTTTTTGCGTCGGCACAGGCCGACGCGGGGCGCGTTAGCGCCTCACGAGGCCGATTTCAATCGGCGTGAAAGGCCTCCGGCCCATGGCCGGCCAAAAAGTCTTCCGCGTCGGCGCAGGCCGACGCCGGGCGCGAGCGGCGACGGAAGGTCGGAGCTGAAGCGTCGGGGCGAAAGCCCCTCCGACCAGCGGGGAAATGAATAGCGATCCGCCAGGCGGAGGGCAGCCGTTCCAGGAGGGAATTCGAATGCTGCTTTGTCTGGATATCGGGAACACCAACATCAAGGCCGGGGTTTTCGATGGAGAATCCCTGATCGCCCACTGGCGGTTCTCCACCCAGCGCCATCGCCTGGCCGATGAATACGCCGCCCTGTTCATGAACCTCTTCGCCCTTCACAGGATCCAGCCGCACGAAATCCGGGGCTGCGCCATCGCCTGCGTGGTGCCTCCTCTTCGGGCCGTGTTCGAAGAGATGATCCGACATTACCTGGGCGTTGAACCCCTCATGGTGGGACCTGGGATTAAAACCGGGATCCGGCTGATGGTGGAGAACCCGCGGGAGGTCGGCGCGGATCGGGTGGCGAACGCGGTGGCGACCTTCCGATTGTATGGAGGGCCGGCGATTGCGATCGCCTTCGGGACCGCCACGGTGTTCGATGTGATCTCAGGGGAAGGGGAATACCTGGGTGGGGCGATCGCCCCGGGGATCCTGGTGGCCGCGGAAGCGCTGGTCACCTCAGCCGCCCAGCTCTACCAGGTGGAGCTCATCCGGCCTCCCCGGGTCATCGGCCGCAACACGATCCAGGCCATGCAATCCGGTCTGATCCTGGGGTTCGCCAGCATGGTGGAGGGGATGATCCGCCGGATTCAAGCGGAACTGGAGGAGCCCGCGCGGGTGATCGCCACCGGCGGCCTCGCGGATATCATCGCCCATGAGGTTCGGGCCATCCAGGTGGTGGATCCCCACCTCACCCTCCATGGGCTTCGATTCCTGTTCGAGCTCAACCGCCGGGGGAAATAGAAAGGCGCCCCCACAAAATGGAGCAAGGGGGTGGATCCCTTCCAGGGATCCACCCCTCCCGAAGCGCCATGGATCAGGAAGCCCAGGGGCGCAACCGGAGCCATCGGGCCAGTAAAGCGAGCAGCAGCAACACCCCGATCGCGCCGAACCCCCACCCGATGGTGCTCCCCCCGGTTTGGGGCAGCCCCCTCGGCCGCGGGGTAGGGGTGGAACGGACGGGGGTGGCCGTACTCAGGGAGGTCGGGGTAGTGGTCGGCTGGCCAGCCACTGCCACCGGTGAAGGAGGTGTGGCGGTCGGGGTCGGGGTAGGACGCAGCGTAGGCGTATAGGTCGGCGGCAACGGGCTCGGCGAAGGAAGCGGCGTGCGGGTCGGCGCCCCCGCCGGCGCGGCCGGCCGCCCCCGAGCCGGGCCGCTCAGAGCCAGATACAGGCCGATCGCGAACAGGAGCGCTACGAAAAGCCCTCCCAGAACCAGCACGCCCACCAGGAACGCCCGGTTCTGACCTTCCTCGGGGGGCAGCTCCTCCAGATCGATGTCGGCCATGGGCATTGCCTCCTTGTCAGGATCCTCAGCCTCGCTCTCCTTCCGCCAGGCAGGGCGCGGTATGTACCCCGCCTTTCTCCACCCCGCGGATTTCATCCAGGAGGAGGAAGCATCCTTGAGGCTCAGACCAGCAACATCATCCGTATCCCTCAGGGCCGGGGCGAACAGCTTCATCGCTCGCCGACCCAATCCATCGATGAACGCTTAAGAGCGAAGGATTTCCATGTTATAAACCGGGATCCAGACCTTTCCCTCCCCTCCGTCCAGCTGAATCTCCGCACACCAGCTCCGCAGACCGCTATCCAGCGTCCATGGATAAGGCGAAATCCTCAATACCGTTCCCGTGCGTCCCCGATATGGCTCCCGCAACAGGCGCACCTGGACACCAGGACGGAGATCGACCTCCCCGGCGGGCTCCAGAGGAGGGGGGTTCTCCGTAGGAACCGGGATGAGGATCTCCGGGCGACCCGGCCTACCATCCGAGCCCAGCAATGGCTGCACCACGAAAGCCTCCCGCCCTTGATAGAGGGAAAAGATCCGGAAGATCCCGGGATGCATCGGAAGACGACCGAATCCCTCGGTTAAAACGACAGGGAAAGAAAGATCGCGCACCATCGACAAAAGGGAAGTCTCCATGCTCCCGGCGATGATCCCACGAACCTGGAGCCGCTCTGCCTGCTCCAGGGCGCTGGGTTCGATCCATGCTCCTCCCACTACGATCGTGCCCTGAGCGACCGGGTCGATCGCCCGCGCCCGCAACGGCTCCGCCCCGCTGGTGACGATCCGGATCATCCCGCTGAATTCCGCTCCGCTGGACCAGAAGGCCTGGATCAGGGCACCGGTAGTTTCAATCACCGCGCCGTAGGCGGGAAGGACCTCCACCACCTTCCCCGGGAACCCTGCCCGGAGCTCCAGGGAACGCATCCCGGCCCGGATCAAGACCTTCCCTCCTCCGACCATGGCGATCTCCCCATCCACCGGCGAGCGCACCCGCAGGGTGCGCAGGCCCAGCCAGATCCGACGCCTCGCCAGGACCTCCTGCGCTCGCACGGAAGCGCCGGGCTTCCGCTGCAAATACGCGGCGGCCCGCTGAGGCGAGACCTTCAGGGCGCGGGCGATATCCACGATTACTACCCCCGCCGGTTGCTCCGCCACGGCCAGAACGGTGGCCGCATCCACCGCATCCCCGCGCTGAACCCGCACCTTCCCGGGGATCGGCAATCGACGCTCTCGACGGATCGTCGCCAGGGGTATGAACGTAACGGCCTCCGGGTAGAAACGCAGTGCTTCCATCATGGGTTATGCTCGAGAGCAAAGATGGTCCCCGCGTTCCTCCGTTCAAAGCTCGCGCAATCGGTCTCCGATGGAGAAGGCGAGATGTCCCTCTCCCACAGCCCAAACGGCCACGAGAGAAGAGAGCGCGCGCATCCTTAAGGGTCGGGCCGGCCCGGGAAACCCCAGAAGGAAAACCGCATCAAAGGCCCCCGCCCAGGGCACCGATATCCCAGAGCCAGCGCTGGATCTGCTCCCGGCGCGCCTCGGGATCCTCCGCCAGCTGGAGCGGACGGCCCCGGCCATCCACAATGAGCCCCAACCATCCGCCCACAATCCGGATCCGCCGAGGGGCCCGTCGAGGCCCCCAACCCAGATCCACCGGGCGCCGCATCCGGAACCGCCGCAGTTCGGTTTCCCCCACCCCTGGAATGGGGACCACCTCCAGCCGTCCCCCCCGGGCCTCAATTTCATACACGGACTCAGAGCCGTCCGGCCCACGATGATGCACCTCAACGGTGAACAGCAACTCATCCAGAGCCACCGGGCCGTCCAGGGCGGGAGCCAGAACGGTGGCCATGGGGATCCACGGCCGGCTATGGATCACTTCCACCGCCAGCAAGGCATCCATCGCCGCCAGAGCCCCCAACGCCGGGGTAACCCCCACTGGGTCCCAAAGCAGAGTGGTGAGGCCCACCGGCTGGAGGGCATCCAGCGCCATCAGGGCCAGCGCGCCTGGGCGGGCATGAGAAGCAAAGGCTCCCCCAGTTAGAAGAATAGGCTCGAAAGCCCAGGCGGATCGCCCCAGTTCCGGCCAGAGCGTTCGCAGCTGTTCCCAGGCTTCCGCCAGGGCCTCGCGGGCGAACGCCAGCTCGATCCACATTTCTTCGATCGTTTGAGGGATGGAGAGGGGGTGCATGGCCTTCGTCCAGACGAAGGCTTCCATGGTTTCTGGACGGACCTCCTGAGGAAGCCATCGGGCGATGCGCTCATATCCCCGGCGTTGATACAGGCTCAGGATCCCCTGGCCGATCCCGCTCTCCGATTGCACGATTTGGGCCAGCAACCCGCCGTGGGCGGCCGTGACCACGGTATGATTCCCCCCCACATCCACCACCAGTGTCCCTCGATCCGGGGTCTCCAGGCTCAGGTAACGGGCCACATGGCTCAGCGCCCGGGCCGTCGGCACAACCTCCCCCCGGGCCCAGCTCTGCAAAAGAGAGAGGCCGGGAAGGCTCGCCAGCGCCCGCTCCACGTATCGCTGGTCCATCGCCTCCACCACCGGGCCGATGTGCTCCACATCCGGCCGGGGGCGGACGTTTTGCAACACCCGGAGGGGAAGCTCTCGACCGGCCAGGGCCACGGCTTCCTCCCGCAGGATCGCATTTCCGGCGAAGAGGATCCATGGGCGTTCTCCTTCGGGATGCAATCGGGCCGCCAGGGCCGCTGTTTCCAGGAGCGCCTGAACCGGCCGGACCGCTCCGCCGTCCATCCCTCCGGCGATTGCCACCAGCTGGGGCTCGGCAGCGATTAAGGCCTGCAACCACTCTTCCTCCGTTTGATGCCGCCCATCCAGGGGGGCCACCGAAAGGACTTCGGTGATGTAGGTGTAAGCGCTGGCCGCTGCCCGTCGGAGGCTGGCGAGGCTCCACTCCGGCGAAAGGCCTCCCAGGACCACCCGGATCGGAGGGGCCGCGCTCAGGGTCAACAGACACGCATCCACCCCCGCCCCTGTGGAGAGCTCAGGGGCAATCAGGATCCCCTGCGGATCCAGGAGAGGACGACCGGAAATCATGCTGAGATGCTCCAGCGCCCGGATCCCTCCCAGAGCCAGGTGAGGATGGGATCCACGCGGATGGGTAGGGGCGCTGGCGGCGGCCACAAAGCGAAAACGATCCTCTACCCGGGCAAACAGATGCGCACGGGTCTGTGTGCTTCCCACATCGATCGTCACCAGGCTCTTCCAGCTCATCTCCACTCCATCCCAGGGCTTTGAGGGCTGGGCGGAGCGCCCTCGGTGCCCTGCCCGGCCACCGAACGGCCTAACGCCACCATTGGCTCAATGTCTGAATCAGAAACTCCGCGCGACCGATCAGGAGGGAGATCCCGGTGATCAGCGCGCTGCCGAACAGCGTGCCGAGCGCGAACGCCCATATCGCGCGCCCCAGGGCCTGAACCCCCGTCCAGATGGAGCGCAGAACACGGCCTTGGACCGGGGGACGATAGAATTGAGCCGCTAGCACCGCCAGCATAGTCGCGACCAGCCCCAGAGAGATCCCCCGTCCCGCCCCAGCCACCAGCTGAGGACCAAGGGTTCCCCCCAATGCCCCTGCTCCCGCCACACCCAAACCGATCCCCAGGGCGATGGCCAGCCCGAGATCCCCTATCCACCCGAATCGAGGCACGCCCCCAGCCAGGATCAAAACCCCCAGCCCTGTCTCCAGAAACAGCAGCACCCGCCGCGGCGAATCGGTGGGGGTCATGAGCTCCCGCCACTGGGGGATCAGGACGTTCCAGAGCATCGCGGCCATGAAATAACCCACGCTGAGCCCGACCAGCACACTGGCGGCCAGCCGGTAAATCGCCGTGTCATCGATGAGATAGCTCATGATCATCAGGGTCAGAAGCAAAGCTACGATCGTCCCCGCGGATTCCATCGCCATCGCGCTTCCCCAAACACCCTTGTGTGAGTTTTTTCGCTTTTTCGGACAGCCCAGGCGGATGATCGGTGGAGCGGGACGGATGAGGAAGCTGTCCATCTCCCCCCAACCCGCTTATTCCGGAATCCCCGTCGGCCTTCGGAAGAGGCGGATTCCCAGCCCCACACCGATGAGGGCAATGACCAGCACCTGGAGGACCGTCTGCGCCTGAAGGTCGAAGAAGGCCGGGCTGCCCTCCGGAACCGGTCCACCCAGCAGCAACGCGTCCCGCAGGCCGATCGCGACCGCTTGCAGCTGCCCACTCTCCCGATAAGGGGCCACGTAGGGGGCCAGGTTCGCGCCGACCGCGGCGATCACCGGTACCTCCGGGGAGAGAACTCCCTGTGTCTGCTGAATCCATCCCCGCAAGACATCCGGCGATCCAGTGATCAGAACCACCAGATTCACCCGGGCGGCCAGGGGATCTTCCCCGAAATCCCGGGCTATGGGGAGCCCCTGCAGGGGCTGCCCCCGATAATCCATCCCCAGCTGGCGGAGGGGACGAGTGAGGAGACGAGCGACGCCCACTTCCTGACCCGGATAGTAGCCCAGATGGGCCACCCGCTCGCCGTAATCCGGGCGCGCCTGAATCGCCTGAGCGGCTTGAGCCGCTCCCCATGGGGAGAGGCTCACGGTCAGCACGCGAACCCCCCGGGCAGCGAGCCGCTCGAGGATCCGCTGGAGATAAGGCTCCAGCTCTGCCGCGCGATCCGGCCCGTAATCCACCGCGACCAGGGCGATGCCTCCGGCGGGCGCTTGATCCAGACGGGCCAGGAAATCCACGGGAGGCATCAGGAGAGCCGGCTGGAAGAAGGGCAGCGGCCAGTAGAGCCCCAGGATCAACGCGCCGATGAGAAGCGCGAAGAGCAGCCAGCGCTCCAGCGCGGCAACCAGGCCGGCGGGGGCAGGCTCCACCGCTCGCTCCCCGGGCAGGAACGCCAAGCCCTGATCCAGCAGGCTCCGCCACGCCTGGGCCCGCGTGAGAAGCTCAGGAGGCGGTTGGGATCGAAGCCGGGCCGCCGGCCCGTGGATCTCGAACAGCCGCACGTTCAACGGCAACACATCCACCAGACCCGCCAGCGGTCCTCGGGTCTCCACAACCGCCGGTTCGATCGTTGGGATTGCTTCAGAGGGAGCCGGGGCCTCTTCTTCGGGCACCGGCCGAAGGGCCTGGAGCCATTCCGGCATTTCGGCAAGCACCGCCTCCAGATCGGTGAAGGGAGGGGCTTCAGCAGGGGCTTCCGCGGGAGGCTCTGCCTGGATCAGGAAAACGCCTGCCTGCGTTGGCAGGGCCTCTTCTAAAGGAATCTCCTCCGCAGTTAGAGGGCTTTCCTCCAGCTTCCATGCCTCAAAAGGCTCATGGGGCACTTCCGGGATGGCTTCTTTCGATTCCTCCGACCACCCTGGGATCTCCTCCGCTTCCAGCTCAAACGGAAACCCTGCCTCGCTTTCTTCCGTCCGTTCTGGAGGGATTTCAACAAAAGGACCGACTTGGGACGGCGTGGGGACCTCCCCTCCCAGTTCCAGAGGCCATTCGATAAACGGCGCAGTTCCTAATGGGGACGCCTCAGGGCCCTGTTCCGGGGCCTCGCCAGGCATCTCCAGCCATGGGAAAGGAGGCTCCTCGCCTTCCTGAATGGGCGGAACGCCCGGAGATGGAAAAGATCCCGCTTCCTCCTCCGTGCTCTCTGTCCCAGACCATAGTTCCGAGATCTCCAGCGGAGCGCCTTCAGGAGAGATGGAAACCTCCTCCGAGGAACCCTCCGGTTCGAACACGGAGGGGATCTCCTCCACTGCTGGCGCCCACGGGATGGGCTCCGACACAGGCGAGGCAGGTTTCTCTTCCTCCAGCCATTCCCACGGCGCGGGAAGAGGAGCCTCCGCGCCGGGCGATTTTTCTCCCTCAGCAGGATGGGGAGGAACCCTTTCTTCCTCCACGCCAGCGATGCCGGCCTCAGCGGGCGTGGCCTCTGGAGCGGGAGGCCAGGCCTCCGATGGGATCTCCGGGAAAAGCTCCTCCAGCGCCGCGACCCAATCCATCCCAACCTCTACGGTTTCAGGAACCTCTTCCTTTGAAGGTCCCTCCGCCCCCCCCATCCCTTCGGACTCCAGGCGGGCACCGCATTGCGCACAGAAGATCACCCCGCTGGGATTCCGATAGCCGCAGACCGGGCACGGGACTCCCTCCTCTATGGAGACAGAAGTCAGGCTGGCTCCGCACTCCTCGCAGGTCGCCTGATCATCCGGATTGGCAGCCCCACAAACTGGACAGGCTTTCATCCCCAACCTCCCCGGGTTCTGCCAGGGAATCTGCCCTCCTATCCGCGCCGCGGAGCAGCGCAGGGCGGAGGGAAAGATCCTTTCGTTGAAGATGGGCATACCTTCGGCGTGCCCGTCCCCGCCAACCGTTCGAAACAGAATTTCGTTTTATCGACCCAGCGGTCGGTCCATCCACAGGAAGACCCGCACCATGAAAGCCACTACGCCGATGGCCACTCCTATCAGGATCCCGCGGATCCCACCGGTGGCCAGTGGGGAGAGCAGCGCTTCATAGAAGGAACCGAACAGAGTGGGGAGAAGGGTTCCACCGGAATGGATGATGAGCACCGTGAGGACGCCGGCGACGAAGAGCGGGACATCAGCGGAATGGCGAGTGCGCGACAGGCGCCAGAGGGCCAGAACCATAAAGAAAGGCAGCAAAGCGCCTATGGAGGCCTCTAAGGGCAACAATCCATATCGATATATCCATCCGGTCCATGGCCCGGTGAGGCCATTCCCTCTAAGGCCGCCTTCTAAAAGGGAAAGCAGAAGGAACGCCAGCGCCGTGAGAGCCGCCACCAGGCTATACGGCCAGCCCTCGGCGCGCGCTCCCACCCGGTGAAAATGGGCCCCCAGAAAAGAGAGGAAGCCCACCACCGCTGCATAAGCCAGGAGAGTGGAACCCAGCTCGGTCAGAGCCTGACGAAAGGTCAGCTGAGGCCACCCATAGGGCAACAAGGTGATGATGATAAACAGGCTCAAAAGGCCCGCCGGCAACGCGCGTCGAACCATCCGTATCTCTCCTTTCCCTATCCTTCCAGGAGTGGAGCGGGGATGCCTCCGGGGCTTCGCTCAACCCACGCCCTCCGGGGACGATCAATGCAACCCCAGCCCCAGAGCCCCAAGCAACAGGAGCGCGATCAACAACCAACGGATCAGATCATGGGTCAGGAGGAGCGCCGATAGGCGCCCTGGGGTCTCCCCCGAAGAGGGCACCGCGAAAGCCTCCTCGCCAACGGCCAGGCGGGGGTCGAAGGGCCACAAGGCAGCGGCCCCGCCCGGATCGGGCATCGAAAACACGGAATGGGCTCCATATCGCTGACCGATCTCTCCCGCCAGCACCGCCTCCTCCCGAAACCGACCGCTCAATATGCTGGCCACCACCGGCTGCGTGCCCAGCAGCAGGGTGAGACCTGCCGCGTAAGCCATCGGGCTGGCGCCAGCCCACCACACCCGATCCGGGGGGATCGAAGCGCCATGGCGTAGAGCGGCATCCTGAAGCGCCCGCCGGGCATATAGCAGCGCCACCGGGTCCGCCACGGTCACGAAGGGGAAGATCTCCCCCGCTCCCCCTTCTCCGACTAGGCGCTCCAAGATCCGCCCCCCGCTCAGCGTCAATGCCGCATCCCGGTCGACCAACCCCCCGGAGCCCAGGGCGAGATGGAGCGGCTGCCCGGCCTCCAGCGCCCGCCCCACCTGTCGAGGGATCCTCCGAAACGGCTCCACGTCCCGGGGAGGGTTCGGGATCCGTCGCGCCATCCAGGCGGCCACGAGGGCCAACACCACGAAAACGGGAAGCATCCATCCGCTGATCATGGAAGCTCCTTCTGATGATCCTGAGCTCGGGAAGCGCCCTCCAGGCTCGCGATCCAGCGGGCGATCCGCTCAGGCCCCAACCACGGGCACAGCAACCATAATCCCTGGGCCAGAGGGAAGCGGAGCGGCGCCATGGCCTCTAGGATCCAGTCGAAATCCATTGGACAGGCCCTCTCCTCATACCGGGTGCTTTCCGGCTTTTTCATCCGCTGCGCCACCTGGATGCCCCTTCAATTAAGGATCCTCGAGGGTAGAATAGCGGCAAAGCTGCCCACTCACCCTCTGGTTTTAAATCAGACGATCCAGCGATTTGCCTTGTCTTGAGTATAAGAGTTTTGACACCTGCCCACAACTGGCCAAGCGGCGATCCGCTCCTGGTCAAGCGAGGGCAGCGCCCGGCACCGGGATCCGGCTCACGATCTCGGTGAGGATCTGCTCCGGGGTGACATCCCGCATCCGGGCTTCCGGGTTCAGGATCAGACGGTGGGCCAGGCATGGCTGAACCAGCGCCTTCACATCATCCGGGAGCACATATTCTCGCCCCCGCAGCACCGCGCGGGCCTGCGCCGTTCGGAACAGCGCCAGAGCGCCCCGCGGGCTGGCGCCCAGATAGATATCCGGGTGCTCTCGCGTCCGTTCCACGATCTCCAGCAGATATCCTTTTACCTCCGCAGACACATAGACGCCGCGGATCTCCTCCTGAGCCCGACGCAGCTCCTCCAGCTGCACCACCTGCTCCAGCGTCTCGATCGGATGGCGGAACTGCTGGGCTTCCAGGATCGCCAGCTCGTCTTTTCGAGAGGGATAGCCCAGATGGATACGCAACATGAAACGATCCAGCTCCGCCTCCGGTAGCGGGAACGTCCCTTCGTATTCAATGGGATTCTGGGTGGCCAGCACCAGGAAAGGCTGGGGAAGCGCATAGGTCACGCCGTCCACGCTGACCTGACGCTCCTCCATCGCTTCGAGCAACGCCGCCTGGGTCTTCGGGGTGGCCCGATTGATCTCATCCGCCAGGACGATGTTCGCCATAATCGGCCCAGGACGGAATTCAAAGGAACGGGTTCCGGGATTAAATATGGAAACACCGGTGATGTCGCTGGGAAGCATATCCGGGGTGAACTGAATTCGACGAAAGATCCCCCCGATGGAGCGGGCGATAGCTTTGGCCAGCATCGTTTTCCCTACCCCGGGCACATCCTCGATCAGAAGATGGCCCTGAGCCAGCAAACCGATCACCGCCAGCTCAACCGCATCCCGCTTCCCGAAAATCACCCGCTCGATGTTCTCGACCAAACGGCGGGCGACATCCTGAGCGAACACAGTCATTCCAGAACCTCCCGTGAGAACAGCATGTCTTTTCCTCCCCATAGCCCTATATCCCACCTCTCCGATAGGGGCCGAACGGCATATGTCCCGCCGGTTTTCCAAACCGGCCCCTCGGATGTCTCACGGATGCTTGGCCATGGGTGGGACCCCGTCCGCCCGCTGAGTCGAAACCCAACGCGCGGAGGTAGCACGCTGTGCTTCTACCTCTATCGACTTAGAGCCGTAACCTTCTGCACGGGCAATGGCTCGGGGACGCGCCCAGGCTACGGGTTCACCGGTGATGATGGCGGCGTCGGCGAGGGCAAGGGTGAACGCGGCAAGGGAACCGTCGCCGTCGGCGCTGGGGTGGGCGCCCTGTATTCTGAACCCCCACTCCAGGGAGTAGCGGTCGGAAGCTCCAGCGGACCAAAGGGTCCGGGTTCTGAGCCTGTCCCTTGAGAAGGAGACACCCGGGAGGTCGGAGTGGGCGCGGCCGGCGGGAGTTGCTCTCGGCCCGGCATCGTCGGGGTGGGGGAAGAAGGGCGAACCTCAATGATGATCCATGGGGTCCCCACCGGCGCGGGGGCCGCGCGGTCGATCGCCGCCGACGCTTCCTTCCCGATGGAGAGCCAGACAGACATCGCCATCGCAAGGGCGAGCATCAGCCCGAACCCCCCTCCTGCCGCCAGCGCGCGATGCCAGCCCTTGAGCGGACCTGGGAGGGTGGCCCATGTGAGGGCCACCCCCGCCAGGGTGAAGAGAGGGCCCTTCCCCACATGAGCGGCCGGATTGGGGATATCTGGGGAAATCGCTCGCCAGGCAACTACCCATTCCCCTATGGCCCCGATCGCGGCGATCAGTGCCAGGCCTGCCAGAACCCGATATGCCCCTACCGTTTCACCAGCCGCCCATGGCAGCAACAAAGCGGGCACTCCGACCAAGAGGACGAGCACCCCCCAGGGATCCAGACCGCGGGTTTCCGGGGATACGCCCCACGGTAACATCGCCCCCAGCAAGATCAGCGCGGGGCCCAGCATCTGCACTCCGGGCGGCAAGCTTTTCTCTTCTTTGGAGCCCACGGCGGTCCCTCCGGGGATGGCGCCTCTTCCAGCCCGCTCCTTACCCAATATATCGCACCTCAAACGCTTTTAAAAAACCCAACGGCGGAGGGGATTTCGGGTGACGTTTGTCCGCAGCGGTCTCTATCCCCATGGGAGATCTGCTTTCCCGGGCCGAATGGAGCCCGAACCGTTGGCGGATTGCTTCTCCACAATCAGCGTTTTGAGATAGAGGGTTTCCGGAATCTGGAGGATCCATGGGTGATCGAGAGGTTGATAGGTCACATCGCGCACCCTTAGGCGGCAGCCCACATCGGAGGCCGCCAGGCGGACGGCCTCGATGAGATCCTCCAGACGGATCCAGTAAGCGCATGACGAAAAGAATAGTCCTCCACCATCCTTCAACAGGCCCAGGGCCAGGCGAGCCATCTCCACAAACCGGCGTCGCACCCCCCGCTCCCACTCGACGCGACGCTTCACCATCGCCGGGGGATCCAGCACCACCCAGTCGAAGCGACGGCCCTCGGCGAGCAGCGCCCCCATCATCTCCAGCGCATCCCCCAGGCGGACAGTGACGCGGTCCGCCAGGCCGTTACGGAAGGCGTTCCGCTCCACCTGCCCCAGCGCCCATGGATCTTTATCGATCACCACAGCCGTAGCGCCCGCAGCCGCTGCGTGAAGCGCAAAGGGCCCGATATAGCCGTAAACATCCAGCACCTGATCGCCCGGCCGAACCCATCCTCGCAATCGCCGCCGGTTGTCCCGCTGGTCCAGGTAAAACCCGGTCTTTTGCCCTCGCACCACGCTGGTTTCGAAAACCAGCCCATCCTCCAGGACCTCGATCGGATCCGGCGCCTCCCCCCACAGGAGCCCTGTGCGGGCCTCGAGCCCCTCATCCTCCCGGGCCTCCACATCGCTGCGCTCGTAAATCCCACGGGGGGCAAACAATTCCCGCAGGGCCTCCACAATGCTTTCCCGCCAGCGCTCCATCCCCATGTTCCGGATCTGCACCACCAGCACTTCGCCGTATCGGTCCACAATGAGGCCAGGAAGGTTATCCGCTTCCCCATGGACCAGACGCACCGCATTGGTCCCACGGACCTCCCGCCGGCGGGCCGCCGCATCCATCAGGCGTCGACGGAACCATCCAGCATCGAGGCGCTCTTCGCTCCGGGTGAGCATCCGTATCGGGATCGAGGCGCCCGGGTTGTAAAACGCCTGCCCGATCATGGCCCCAGAGGAATCCCGGACGAGGACGATCGCTCCAGGCTCCGGATCACCCTGGACGTCCGCGATGTCATCGTGGAAAGCCCAGGGATAGAAATTGCGAAGCTTGCGCCCAGCATTCGGTTTCAGAATCACACTCGGCCTCATGGAGATCCCCTCCTGAGGGCCAGAGGATTATTCCCCACCCCCTGCTCTCCCGATCGGATCCCGACGACATCAGCATGGATCGGATCTCAGGCGAAAGAGGTTGCGGTGAGGGGGAGAAATCGGAGTGAGGGATTGAACCGCCCCGCCGCCCATTTCCCCAAACCCCGTCCTCTTGGGGGGACAACAGGGTGTAGACAGGTCTAAGCCATATCCCGCCGACCCACAGAGACAATGAAGGTCTCCAGCGCCACTACGTCGGGAACCTGACCTGTCTTGATGGCCACATCCAGCTCGGCGAGGCTTCGATAGAAAGCCTCCAGTTGCGGCAAAGAGAACGCCACGACCGCCTCGGCGATTTTGCGAGCCGCATACGGATGAAGACCCAACCGATTTCCCGCCTCCGCAGGTGAGAGACCTTTCTCCAGCTGCTCCTTCATCAGGAGCATGAGTCGAAACTGACGAACGATCATGCCGAACAGACCCAACGGATGCTCCCCTTCCCCAAGCAGCCGATGCAGGGCCGTTAGGGCCCGGCGCACATCCCGACGACCCAGCGCCTCCGTCAGTTCGAACAGGCTGATGGGCGCCGCATACGGCACCAGCCGCTCCACATCCTGGGGCATCACCGGCCGACCGGCCGCCCAGGCCACCAGCTTCTGGATTTCTTGATCCAGAAGACGCGGGTCCGTGAGAAGGGCTGCCAGGGCTGAGGCGGCCTGGGGCGTAAAAGTTCCACCATAGCGTTGGGCCCGAGCCATCACCCATTCCGGCAATGCCCGGGGGGAGGGAAGGGGGAAATGTCGCGCCTCCCCCTGATCAGGATGAGCCGCGATCCAGCGTAACAGGGGATGGTCCTCCAGGAGCGTCCGGGGCTCGATCAGGACAAGCATGGTGGTTGGGGGAACAGCGGACAGCGCCTCCAGGAAGGCGGGCTCCTCCCGGGCCCGACGGCGCTCCCGCGTGAACAGGCCCTCGACGATGACCAGACGACAGGCGGCCAGGAAGGGCATAACAGCGCATGCCGCCTGCAATTCGTCGGGGCTCACCCGCCGCCCGTCCAGGATTACGACATTCATCGATTGAGCGGCGGCGTCCCCTACGGACCCCCGGAGTTCCGTCAACGCTTCTTCGATTTCGAGCTCGTTCTCCCCGTGTAGAACGATGACCATATAAAACGCCTCATCAGGCGGCTACCTGGAAACGGATCATTCGAAGAAGCCAGCGGAAGACCTGCGGGAAGCAAGCCGGGTTGCCGATTCACCCCCCACGTGTCTCCACAAAATATCCATGAACCCATCCGCCTGGGAGCGCCCGCACCCCCACGATCTCCAGATCTCCCGGATCCGCTCGGGTGGTCACGTGGGTCTGCAACCATGGACCCAGAGGCTGGGCCGCGATGAGGGCCAGCACGGTCGCCAGGATCACCAGCGGCAACACATCCCGACGTCGACGATGAGGAACCAGCCCCAGCGCCAGAAAGGCGGTCAGGCCTGCGGTGGTGCCGGACGCCACATAGTTCGTCCCACATCCGGGATGGATCGCCCAGTGATGCTCGCCCCGTCGCAACCGCTCCAGGGCTTCCCGCGATGCCGCCGCCACCGCTTCCAGGGGCACGTTCCCGTAAATGTAGAACCCGAAGGGCGTGGAGCGGCCCGCCATCGGCCGGCCAGGGAACTGCTGGCTCAGCAGATGGATTGTGGCATGCTCCAGCGCGTGGTTGCGTCGAATCCGTCGCACAGGGGTCCAATCCAGAAGAGACATCGATTCCTCCCTCGGTCGAATAGAGATCATTCCGAGACATCGAACACCAGCGCGCGCGTCTTATGGCTTCACGGGCCGTGCCACCACAATCAGGCGATGGGTGTTGGTATGAGCAGGCCAGCATGTGACCAGGGTTAACCGCTCATCGGGTGTGGGCAGAACCCATTGCAGGTTGCGTTGTCGGACCTCCAGCGGCTGGTCCTTCTCCGGGAGGATATGCATCGCCTCCACCTGATAAAAATAGGTTTGCCGCCGGGTTTCCAGGCGGATGAGATCCCCGGGGCGCAGGCGATGAAGGTTCGCAAAAACCTTCCCATAGATATTGTGATGACCGATCAGGACCACATTGCCTGGCTGGCCGGGATAGGCAGAGGTGATCAGCCAGCCGGCGGCGAACTCATCGGGCGGCGCCCAGGTGATCCATTCCTGCTCTCCTTCTCGGATCGTCGTCAGCCCTACCGGGATGACCGGGGCGTCCAACTGGATCGCTGGAATCCCCAGGCGAAGGGGAGGATCCTCCTCGGCGGTCCCCGCCGATACGGGCGGGGATGGCACAGCGATGGGCCGGGGGGCGTCCATGGGATCAGGGGACGAGAGGCGTGGTGCCGGCATAGCGGAGGAAATGGGCTCGGGCACCTGTTCGATGGAAGATGGAGAAGCAACCCGCGTCTGCCCGGCGAGCCCGATGCCCCCCACCCAGGCCGCCAGACCAGCCCCCACCAGGATCCCACTTAATCTGCGGAGAAGCCTGCCGTAGCCTTCGGCCATGGCGCTTGTTCCAGGTAACGCTCGATCATGGTCAGCAACGTCTCATTGTAGAACGCCATGATCGCCCGATGGACCTCATGCCAGTGCTCTGGAGAGCCGCCCATCTCCACCATCCGGAACACACTCTCCAGGAGATAGCCCCCGAAATGCAGAAAAGCCCGCAACAGATCCCCCAACGCTAACCCTGCAGCGACAGCCTGCTCCGCATAACGTGCTCCAACGCGCTGCGGGCGCCGGGGATCGCGATCGTGGATATAGGCCTGAAGCTCCTCCAGCAATTGGTAACACGTGGCCTGGAAAGCCGAGGCGATCTCCCCCCGTATCCGCTCAAACCAGGGAGCCTGGGGGCCGGCTCCGCGGGTGAGCTCAAGACGGAGCTGGCCCAGGGTATAGGCAATCAGCATCCGCACCCCAGGCTCCGCCCCATGCGCTCGCAGCCATGCTTCCAGATCCTGACGGGCGAACCGTCGATGCCCCCCTGCCGTCCGACGAGAGGGAATCCGCCCCGCATCCGCCCAGGCCCGAAGGGTTGCTGGATGCACGCCCAACATCGCGGCCGCTGCCTTGAGGGAGAGCCACTCCCCCGCATCCCTCGCAGGATCCTTCGTCCTTCGTTTTGCCATTCGCCGCATCCCTCCCTTTTCAGAAGTGGGTGCCCGGTGCGAGCCCAAAGCCCTCAGGAAGCTCTACAACCGAGAAGGGGCAACCGCCTGCCGGAGATAGGCCTCGATGAATTCATCCAGCTCCCCGTCCAGTACCCGTTCGACCTGGCTGGTTTCATAGTCCGTGCGATGATCCTTCACCAGCTGGTAGGGATGCAGGACATAGGACCGGATCTGATTCCCCCACTCGGCGCTCACGTGCTCCCCCTTCAGAGCAGCGATCTCCGCCCGTCGCTTCTGCTCCTCCAGCTCCGCCAAGCGAGCCTTCAGGATCTTCAACGCGGTCTCTTTGTTCTGCATCTGGCTTCGCTCGTTCTGACACGAGACCACGATCCCGGTTGGGATATGCCGGATGCGGACCGCGGTCTCATTCTTTTGCATGTGCTGACCGCCCGCCGTGGAAGCCCGGAAAGTCTCGACGATGATATCCTCTGGACGGATGATGATCTCCGGGCTCTCCCCGATATCCGGCCACACCTCAACCAGGGCGAACGAGGTGTGGCGGCGGTGAGCCGCATCGAAGGGGGAGATGCGGACCAGCCGGTGGACCCCCTTTTCGGCTTTCAGATAACCGTAGGCGTAAGGGCCCTTCACCAGAACCGTGGCGCTCTTGATGCCCGCCTCCTCACCGTCCACCTTGTCCAGCAGTTCCGACTCCCATCCGCGGCGTTCGGCCCACCGGAGATACATGCGCAACAACATCTCCGCCCAATCCTGAGCATCGGTCCCCCCCGCTCCGGCGTGGATGGCCAGGATCGCATCGTTTCGATCGTAGGGGCCGGACATCCATACCTCGAATTGATGGCGCCGGACCTCCTCTTCCAGGGCGCTGATCTCCCGTTCCAGATCCGCTGTCAGGGCTTCCTCTCCTTCCGCCTCCGCCAGATCCAGCAGCTCCCGGGCTTCCTGGATCCGATGGCGCAGGCGGAGCCAGCTTTCCACTTCCTCTTTCAGCCGGCCCAGTCGCTTCATCAGCTCCTGAGCCCGGGCCGGCTGATCCCAGAGGTCCGGCCGCGCGGCTTCCTCTTCCAACTTCTGGATCTCCAGCTGCTTCTTCGGGATGTCAAAGACGGTCCAGAAGATCCTCCAGGGTCAGCGTCAACGTCTCCAGCCGTTCCCGCAACTCACTCATGGATCCCTCCTCAGTTTGCAAAAGTTCCATCGAACAATCCGTCCACAAAGGCATCCGCATCAAACGGCAGCAGATCCTCAAGCCCCTCCCCAACCCCGACGAACCGCACCGGCAGGCCCAACTCCCGTGCGATGGCGAAAACGGCCCCGCCCTTGGCTGTTCCGTCCAATTTGGTGAGGATCAGACCCGTGACGCCCACTGTCTGATGGAACTCCCGGGCCTGCGGGAGGGCGTTCTGACCGGTGGTCGCGTCCAGCACCAGCCAGACCTCGTGGGGAGCGTCCGGGATCACCTTCGCGGCGACGTTCCGAACTTTCTTCAACTCCTGCATCAGATTGTATTTGGTGTGAAGCCGCCCCGCGGTGTCCGCAAGGACGAGGTCATAGCCCCGGGCCCGGGCGGCCTGCAAGGTATCAAAGAGCACCGCTCCGGGGTCGGCCCCGGGCTGGCCGCTAATGCAGGGCACTCCGGCCCGCTCCGCCCAGATCTCCAGCTGCTCCCCGGCTGCGGCCCGGAAGGTGTCCGCCGCCGCCAGCAATACCCGTCGGCCCTGCCGCTGGAACTGATACGCCAGCTTGGCGACCGTGGTGGTTTTCCCGGAACCGTTCACCCCCACAACCAGCACCACCTCCAGCGGCCTCCGGCCCAGGTTCAGCGGTGGAGGATCCCCCAGGATCGCCCGCAGCTCCTGTTTCAGCAACGTCCGGAGGGAATCCGCCCGGGTGATCCCCTCCCGGCGAACCCGCTCCCGCAGGCGATCCATGAGCTCCATCGTCACCCGGACCCCCACGTCCGCCTGGATCAGCGCCGCCTCCAGGTCCTCCCACAGGGCCTCGGTGATCTCGGTCGCCCCCAACAGCTGGGCGATCCGACCGAAGGCCGCCTGGCGCGTCCGCGCCAGGCCATCCCGCAATGATTGAAGCACCCCGCGCATGAAGGATTTTCGCTCCGTGCTGGGCTCAGGTATGAATTATAAACCGGACCGCTGAAAGCTTCCCGGCGGGAACTTTCCCTTCCCGCAGCGCTCTGGATGGGGATTTACGGCCATTTCCCAAGAAATCCCGAGGGGTCGTATGATCAAAGCGTTCGCTCATAGCGAAGGCCTTTCCCGCGGTCCTTCCGGCCGCCGGACTTTTGCCGGAGGATGTTCGAAGGCTTAGGGCCATTCGTCTGTTCCTTCCGACGAACCGGGATCCGGAAGGCATAACCGGACGAAGCGATCATAAGAAGTTGAAAACGCCTATGCGCACTGCAGGAACCTCCCGAAACAGGCTCTGGGGAATCGGGTTGAACGCGCTGGCCGCCTGTGGCGCGCTGTTCCTGGCGATGTGGGCGCTGGATCGGATTCGACCGCTTCCTCCCCTGCCCACGCCTCGCCCCACTTCCACTCCCTTGCCCACGCCGACTCCCCGTCAACCCTTTACCTATACCATACAGCCTGGGGATACCCTTGGATCCATTGCCGCCCGCTTCGAGATCCCCCTGGATGCTCTGCTGGAGGCCAACCATTTGAGCGCCGAAACCACCATCTATCCTGGGCAGACCCTATGGATTCCCACGGGCAGTCCGGTTCCTCCCCTCAGCCCTCCGCCTCCGCCGACCTCCTCTTGGCCTTCCCCCCCGCCGGGCGGGGTTGATTTGCAGATTCTTGCAGTGAAAGCGCCCGGGGATCTGGCCGCAGAAGCGGTGGTCCTGGTGAACAAAGGGATCACACTGAGTCTGGCGGGATGGCAGATGGAGGATGAAGAGGGACATCGGTTTACGTTCCCGGCGCTGACGCTATGGACCGGAAGCGCCGTAACCATCCATACGCGCGGAGGAGCGAACACCGCCACGGATCTTTACTGGGGTCGGACGGAAGCCGTGTGGCGGCCTGGCGAACGAGGCGTTCTGAAAGATGCGGAGGGCCGACCGGTGCTGGAGTTTCGCGTCCCCGGGTCTCCATAGAGCAGGGAGCAGGCGCCCACGGAGTCCGATGGTGCCCTGTTCCCTTTCCCATGGCTTTGGGAGGACGCGTCCCATCCTCTCGATCCGAGCCTGAACGCGTTGCCTGCATCCGATTGCCTCAGGATTTCCCCTGACCATTATCCGCGGGGAATCGCCGTCCGACGCTCCAACGTCCGGACCAGGAGGGAGAGCAACAGGGTCATGGCTAAGTAGAGAAGGGCGACGGTATTGTAGACCTCAAAATACCGGAAAGTGCCCGCCGCCCGTTGACGACCCACATACATTAACTCGGGGACCGCGATCGCTGAGGCGAGGGCGGTATCCTTGAGCATCGCGATGAAGTCGTTCCCCAGCGGAGGCAACACATTCCGAATGGCCTGTGGAAGGATGACCAAGCGCATCGCCTGCCAGTAGGTCATGCCCAGACTGCGAGCCGCTTCCATCTGCCCCTTGGGGATCGACTCGATCCCCGCCCGGTAAACCTCAGCCAGATAGGCCCCGTAGCCAATTGCCAGGCCAGTGACGGCCCGCCCCATTTCGCTCCGGATCAAGCGGCCCAGCTGAATCAGTGGGGGTATCCCCCACGCTTGGCCTGCCCCGATCAGCGCGTCACCCACGGGAGGCGCGGCCACGAAGGCCACATAGAACAACACGACCAGCAGGGGGACCCCCCGGATGAATTCCACGTATAAGGTGCTCAAGTTGTAGAAGATCACATTTCGAGATACCCGACCCAGGCCGGCGATCAGACCCAGAATGAGAGCAATGGAATAGGCGATGACGGTTAATTGAAGAGTGACCGGGATTCCGCGAAACAGAAAGCGAACAGTGGCCTGATAGTCGGGAGAATACAGAATGGCCACCACGGTCCAGAGCCCAAATGTGCCCAGCAATACTGCCCACCAGGGCCATGTTCGCCAATTCCATCCAGCCCGTTGCGGAGGAGGAACGGAAGGCAACGTCGTCTGGGTCTCCACGGAGACCGCCATGTTCCAGGCTCCTGAAGGAGATTCAGGCTCAGCTCGCAACCCCAACGGGGGAAGGCCAGGCGGATTCATCGCAGGCGACCCGCCCGACCCCAGAGCCCCCATGGGCAAATCCGACGATCCGCCCAGCTATTGTGAAACAGAATGGGTCGCGAGATCGCCCGCGACCCATTCAGAGCAGCCATCCATTTTCCCAAACAATCTATTCCTGCTATTGCCCTGGCTTAAACTCGACAAACCACTTCCGATAGAGACGATCCAGTGTGCCGTTCTCCTTCAGGACCTTCAGGGCGGCGTTGAAGGGACCGACGAGATCGCTTCCCTTGGGGAAGCAGAGGCCCAGATCCTCGCTGGTGAAGGGCTGCCCAGCGATCTTGAGCTTGCCCGGGTTCTGGGCCATGAAACCATCGGCGGCTGGACTATCAATCACCACGGCATCCACATCCTTCGCCAGCAGCGCGCGCACTGCCAGGTCGAAGGTGTCATAGCGCTTCAGCTGCTTCGCCTCGTTCGCCACCAGCGTCTTGGCGGTCTCCTCATTGGTGGTTCCGATTTGCACCCCCACGATCTTGTCTTTCAGATCGTCCTTGCTCTTGATGCGCTCCTCATCGGCGCGCACCAGGACCACCTGGCCGTAGCGGAGGTAAGAGTCAGAGAAATCGAATTTCTTTTTGCGCTCCTCTGTGATGGTGATGCCAGAGGCAGCGAGGTCGAACTGCCTCTGCTCCAGGCCGGCAAAGATCCCCTCCCAAGCGGTGGAGACGATCACGGGCTTGCAGTTCAGCAGCTTGCAGATTTCATTCACCAGATCGACATCGAAACCCACGATCTCGTTCGTCTTCGGATCGGCGAATTCAAAAGGAGGGTAGGTGGTATCGCTGGCGATCTTCAACGTCCGCCCGCCCAGGTTGGGAAGCTGCGCAGCCGGAGCTGGAGTTGGAGTCAATGTGGCGGTTGGAGCTGGAGTCAGCGTGACGGCTGGAGTGCGAGTGGGGGCCGATGTTGCCCCAGGGACAGGAGTTGGAACCGGCGTGGCGGACGGCTGACACGCAACCGCCAGGAGCGCGAAGATCCAGATGCCCCACAGCAGGCGCCTCATGGTCTCCTCCTTAGTTAATTAACTCAGGGATAGGACTTGCGCCGTCGGGCTCCAATTCAGGAAAGCGGTGGCCCCAGGAGGAGGACCGCCGCGAAATCCCTAATGCATTCCGAGATATGCGGCCTGGACCTGAGGATTGTTCGCCAGCTCCTGGGCCGTTCCCTCCAGGACGATGCGACCGGTCTCCAGCACGTAGCCCCGGTGAGCCACCTGGAGGGCCATATGGGCATTCTGCTCGACCAGGAGGATGGTGGTGCCATGCTGGTTCAGCTGTCGGATGACCTCGAAGATGCTCTCCACGAGAATGGGGGCCAGGCCCATGGAAGGCTCATCCATCAGGAGAATACGCGGCTGCATCATCAGCGCCCGGGCGATGGCGAGCATCTGTTGCTCGCCCCCGGATAGGGTCCCGCCTTTCTGATGAAGGCGTTCCTTCAAGCGCGGGAAGATGGTGAACACAAACTCCATCCGCCTTGCCACTTCACGCCGATCCTTGACCGTATAAGCTCCCATCTCCAGGTTCTCCCAGACCGTCAGCTGAGGGAAGACCCGCCGCCCTTCCGGGACATGCCCCACACCTCGGGCCACGATTTCATGAGGGGGCAAATGGGTGATGTCTTCCCCATTCAGCAGCACGCGACCATGACGGGCGCGAACCAGCCCGGAGATCGTGCGGAGGGTGGTGCTCTTGCCTGCACCGTTGGCGCCGATCAGGGTAACGATCTCCCCCGGCTCGACTTTGAATGAGATCCCTTTCAGCGCATGGATGTGTCCATAATACGTATGGACATCGATAAGCTCCAGAACCGCCATTTCGCCCATTCCCGTATCTAAGATTGGAGTAGCCTCCTGGAGGCGATCGCGATTCGAGCTGATCTCCATGGGGCAAACCACTTCGGCGGTCTGCCCCCCGCTGAATCGCTATCCGAAGCCATCCGCTAACCGGAATGAGGAACCACCGGGTCCTGGGAAACTGGGAAATATAAGAGCAAAGAAATCCTCATGCCATCGCTCCGATCGCAACCCCTCGGCCCAGATACGCCTCGATGACCCGCGGGTTCCGTCGAACCTCCTCTGGGCTTCCCTCCGCGATCTTCTCCCCATAATCCAGCACGGTGACCCGCTCGGAGATCCCCATCACGACGCGCATCTGATGTTCGATCAGGATCACCGTGATACCCAGCTCATCCCGCAGACGTCGGATCAGCCGGGTGGTCTCGGCGGTCTCCTGAGGGTTCATACCGGCCGTGGGCTCGTCCAGCAGGATCAGCTTCGGGCGGGCCGCAAGGGCCCGGGCCAGCTCCACCTTGCGCTGCTCACCGTAAGGCAGGTTCTTGGCCAGCTCATCCGGCGAGGCCCGCAGCCCCACAAACCGGATCAGCCGCAGCGCCTCCTCCCGCAGCTCCCGTTCCTCCTCTCGAAAGCGAGAGGTTTGAAGCAGGATATCCACCGGGTTCGCACGAAATCGGGTATGCATGCCGACCAGGATGTTCTCCATCACCGTCATATTCCCAAACAGGCGGATGTTCTGAAAGGTTCGAGAGATGCCTCGAGCCGTGATCTGATCCGGCCGCAGCCCAACCAGGGAGCGCCCCTCGAATAGGATCTCCCCCTCATCCGGTTTATAGATCCCGGTGATGAGATTGAAGAGGGTGGTCTTACCGGCCCCGTTAGGCCCGATAATGCTTACGATACGGCCCGGTTCCAGGGTGAAATCCACCCGGTTCACCGCGACCAATCCCCCAAAGCGCTTGGTGATCTTCTTTAATTCAAGCAGGTAAGACATTCCCGCGCCTCCTGGCGCTGTGATCAACCATGCCCAATCCCTCTAATCCCTTGTCGGCTTGATCTCAGGGGCGGAGATCACCGGTGGAAGCTCCTCCTCCGCCGGCAGCCGCTCCAGTTCCGCAGGCTCTTCCCGACCCAGGGCCTCAGCCAGCTCCATGCGATGACGCCGCTCCGGGATGAGACCCTGCGGCCGCAAAATCATCTTCAGGATCAAGAGGATCCCGAAGACCAGCCGCTCATATTTGGCGGGTTCCAACTGGGTTGGCCACTGGCTCAGCGGGAAGTTAATGATTGGAATCACCACCCCGGCCTGGCGTAACTTGTTCAGCATAAGCGACAGGCCCTTCAGGATCTGGAGGTTCAGGATGGTCACCACCGCGGCTCCCACAATGGCGCCGGGGATGCTTCCCATACCTCCCACGATCACCATCACCAAGACCCCGATCGATTCCATAAAGGTAAAGCTCTCGGGGTTGATAAAATATTGCTTCGCGGCGAAGATCATGCCCATCGCCCCGGCGAAAGAAGCGCCGGTGGCGAAGGCCGCCAGCTTCATCCGCACCAGGGGGATCCCCATGGCCTGGGCCGCCAGCTCATCTTCCCGGATGGCCGTCCAGGCCCGTCCCACCCACGAGTTTTCCAGGCGCCGGGTCAACCAGATGGCGAAGGCGATCACCAAAAGGACAAGGAAATAGAAATAGAGCGCATAAAGCGTGGGGTCATCCAGACGGATCCCCAGCGCATGCAGCCATGGCTTGAAGAACAGCGGAGGACGTTGAACCGGGCGGATCCCTTGCGGGCCATTGGTTAGATTGATCGGCTTGTCCAGGTTGTTGACGATCACCCGGATCACTTCACCAAAGGCCAGGGTGACAATTGCCAGATAATCTCCCCGCAATCGCAGCACCGGAAGCCCCAGCAGGATTCCGGTAAGCGCCGCCACCCCGACCGCCAGGAACAAGAACACAAAGAACCACTCCGGCTCCAACGGGAAGCGATTCGTCCCGAAGGCGATGTTCGCTTGGGGGGAGCCGAAGATCGCCCAAAGATACGCGCCGACGGCGTAGAAGGCCACATATCCCAGATCCAGGAGCCCGGCGAAACCCACCACAATGTTCAGGCCCAATGCCATCGCCGCGAAGATCCCTACCTGAGTGGCCACTTCCAGCAGGAATGTGTTCCGGATCCCCAGAAGGGGAAGGAGGACCAAGAGGATAGCCAGGCCCAGGATGGCTTTCACCACACCGGCCAGGGGGGCGTAATAAATTACCAGCAGGGAGCCCAGGAATGCCGCGAAGGCGAGAGCGGAGACCAGAGGATACCAGACCGCATCCCGCAGCCCCGGCTGGCTTAGCCCGTTCATAAGGAGAAGAGCAACCACAATGTAACCCAGCACGCCCACCAGATAGATCGAGCGTCCGTTCCGAATCTGAGTAATCCACTCCATGGTCTTGGCACGGAGCATCCCGCACCTCTTCGTCCCGGAAATGCGATCAGACAAGGCTTATGCGATCGGATCATGCCTTCTGGCCCACTTGCTCGCCAAGCAGGCCGGTCGGGCGGAACATCAAAATGAGGATGAGAATCAGGAACGCGAAGATATCCTTATACTCCGTCCCGAAAGCCCCGCCAGTGAACTGGGAAAGATACGCTCCCGCGAAGCCCTCCAGGACCCCCAGGACGATCCCGCCCAGCATGGCCCCGGTGATGTTGCCAATGCCGCCCAACACCGCAGCCGTGAAAGCTTTAATCCCGGGGATGAACCCCACATATGGATCGATCCGGCCGACCCGGATCCCAAACAGCACACCCGTTGCGCCGCCCAGGGCCCCGCCGATGAGGAAGGTCAGCATGATGATCCGATCCACATCTACGCCCATCAGGGCCGCCGTCGGCCGGTCCTGGGCCACCGCCCGGATCGCCCGACCCAGCCGAGTGGCGTTCACCACAAAGTTCAGCCCCGTCAGCATCAATAGAGATGCAATAATAATGAAGACCACCTTTGCCTGGATCTGCATCTGGATCGACTGGTCGGCGATCTGAAAAGAAGCGATGGGGATCTGCTGGTTCAGAACGGGGAAAGAAGGATAATTCCGATAGAACGCGTTGTTCAGCAATCCTTCAATTGCTCGAACGGCATCTTGAAGGAAGAACGAAACCCCGATGGCCGAGATCAGCGGCACCAGGCGAGGTGCACCCCGCAACGGCCGGTAGGCGACCCGTTCGATCAGCACCGCCAGCAGCCCGCTACCAGCCATCCCGGCCGCCACCGCCAACAGGATCCCGACCATGATCAGCATCAGAGGCGCAGTAGATGGGATCGCCAGCGCGAGCATCAACTCCACACCGATGAAGGCCCCGACCATGAAGATCTCGCTATGGGCGAAGTTGATGAACTGCAGCACCCCATAGACCATGGTGTAACCCAGGGCGATCATTGCATATAGGAAGCCGATCACCAGGCCATCGATGGCCACCTGGGGCAGCGTGCGAACAACGAACTGGAGGAGGGTCATCCCTCCGGTCACGGGGCGGTTGAAGAGAACAGCCAGGAATAGGATGATCGAACCGATAACGATGAGGCTGATCGTGACGAAGACGAAAAGCTGGATCAGCGGGACCACCAGTGCCTGATACAGGAGGGATTCGGAGAGTTTGCTTCGCATTTCTCCCGACTCGCCCTCAGAATTTCTTACGGTCCCCATAAACACCGGGTGGGGAGGCCAGGAGATCCTCCCCACCCGGGCTTGATCCCCCGATTACTTCACACCGCACTTCGCCTTCAGCTCCGGCGTGAAGGGCGGCGGCGCCAGCTCCAGGGTCTTCACCAGCTGGTTATTGCCCCAATCCTCCGGCTTCCCGGAGACCACTTTGATCACGAAATACTTGGCCTTCACCGGGTCGCCCCGCTCATCGAACGTGATCACGCCCGTGATCCCCTGGAAGTCCTTGGTGGCCCGCACTTTCTGCGCCACCGCCTTGCGGCTGGGCTTCTGACCCCCCGCCTCGTTGATGGCTGCCTCAATGGCCTTCAACACAATGGCGGTGGCATCGTAGGCCTGGGCCGAGAACGGCTCAGGATCCTTTCCGAACTTGGCCTTGTAATCCTGAATAAACTTCTTAGCTCCCTCATAGACCGTCGGCGGCGCCGCCACGCTCGTGTAATACATGCCCACCACGGCATCCCCGGCGATCTTCGCCAGCTCCGAGGAGTCCATTCCGTCCGGCCCCAGGAAGATCGCCTTCACCCCCTTCTCCCGGGCCTGCTTGAAGAAGACGCCCGCCTGATCGTAGATGCCGCCGAAGTAGATCAGCTCGGGGTTCGCTGCCTGGATCGCCGTGATCAGCGGGTCGAAGTTGGCCTTCTCCTCGGTCCCCTCGAAGCCCAGGACTTTGCCGCCGAGCTCCTCGAAGCGCTTCTTGAAGAACTCCGCCACGCCCTGGCCATAGGTCGTCTTGTCGTGGATCACGAAGGCGGTCTTGACCTTGAGCTCGTTGAAGGCGAACTCCGCGCCCACCGCCCCCTGCACATCATCACGGCCACAGACCCGATTCACCACCAGATAGCCACGGTCCGTGATGCAGGGGTTCGTGTTCGCGGGCGAGACCATCACCAGGTCGTAATCCTTGTAGGTCTCCGAAGAGGGGATCGCCACGCCGGAGTTGAGGTGGCCGATCACCGCCAGGATATCGGGATCGTTGACCAGCTGCTTGGCATTGGCCACCCCCACATCCGGCTTGGCCTGATCATCGAAGGGCACCAGCTCCACCTTAAAACCGAGGGCCTCAATGGGGCCTTTCAGCTGCTCGATCGCCAGCTGGGCACCATTCTTAATGCCCTCCCCCAGAGCCGCCTGACCACCCGAGAGCGGGCTCTGGGTGGCGATCTTAATGGTGCCCTTCACCGCCGGGGTAGGAGATGCCGCGGGAGTAGCCGGCATGGCGCAGGCGGCCAGCAGCAGGCTGAACACCGTTAGACCCAGCAGGATCCTGGGAAACCTCATGACCTCCTCCTTTTAGCAGGATCGTGGAAAAGAGAGGTCTCTGCAAGGAATGACCCTCTGAGGGCAACATCCGCCCTCGATGGATCCCTTCGGACCCAGAGTCAGGCCTCGACGATTCGCTTCCGCCCGACATCCCTCCTTTCCAAAACCAAGGCTTGTTCCAAATTTTAGAGAACGATCGGACATCTGTCAAGGCCCGATCCATCCTGCCAACCATCCGATTCCACAAAAAGCAGATCTTCCTGGACCGTTTCTATTCTCTCGTTGTTTGATGGCTCTCAGAAATCAGCATATCCTAAACGGAAGGCTGAGGTTTCGAGAGGGGAAGAGCCGCCTCCGTTCGTGGGATCTCCCTGCCTCAGGCGTGTGATATCTGCTTCGGGCACACCCAGCGCCTGGAGTTCCTCCCGGAGATCGAACTTGAACCGCTGGAGCCAGTAGATGGGCACTTTCAGGTTAAAGAGAAAGACCTGTTCGTTGAGCTCGGCGATCCGACGGGCGAAGGCCCGTAGGGCTCGATCCCACTCCGCCTCCACCCATTCCCGCTCCGCCCGGCTTCGAGGATCGGTTTTCCCTTCCAGAGCTCGCAACGCTTCCTCCCGCCACTGCATCGTCCGCTGCAAATCCTGGCGGGCGAGCTCAATCCCCCGTCGGATCGCCAGATCCGCCTCAATCCACTCGGGGCGGGCGTCGTTCTGGCGGAGGATATGATAAGCAATGGCCAGGCCTGGCTCCAGGTAGGGATTCTCCTCCACCGGCAGCGGCTTCCCTTTGCCCGAAAGATGTTCGAACGCCCCCTGGCGCATCGCCTCCAGGATCTTCTGCTCCAGCCATTCGCCCCAATAGACCATCTCAGACCTCACCTATGCTGATGCTTCCTCGTCACCGGAGCCGCATCTCGCTGGAATGTCCAGGAAAGACCTTCGCTTGCGGGTTGATATAGGTAGCTGCGTAGTTCACCGCGGTTGCCGCCTGAGCGAAGCCGATCACAATGAGGTTCAGGGGCTCTACGCCTTCCGGCGCAGTGATGTCTCCGGCTGCGTAGACCCCCGGTAAATTGGTTTCCATCCGCGCGTTCACTTTGATATACCGGTTGCCCACCGTCTCCAGGCCCCAGCTCTTGATCGGCCCCAAATCCGCCTTGAACCCCAGGCTCATGATGATCGCGTCCACCGGGATGACGGTCTCCTCCCCTGTCTGGTTGTTGAAGATCACCGCCTCGCGGACGGATCCATCTGGCCCGGGGCGGATTGCTTTCAATTCATGGAAAAGGCGGATATCGATGTTCGACCGCATCAGCTCGGCGACGCTACCCGGATGGGCGCGGAACTGGTCGCGGCGGTGGATCAATGTGATATGCGCGGCGAAATCCCGGAGGTTCAGCGCCCAGTCCACCGCCGTATCGCCTCCGCCCACGATGAGCAACCGCTTGTTGCGGAAGGGCCGCCGCTCGGTTACCACATAATAAAGCCCCCGCCCTTCATACTGGTCGATCTCCGGCTTCCCCAAGCGGTTCGGCTGGAAGGCCCCGATCCCCGCTGCGATCAGGACAGCCCGCGATGAATAAACCGATTTGTCGGTCTCCACCACCCACAGCGCATCTTCCCGTCGCAATGAGAGGGCACGCTCCCCCAGGCAGAAGATCGGATTGAAAGTGGAAGCCTGCTCGACCAGAAGGCGCACGAGATCTTTCGCCATGATCTTGGGATGGCCCGGGACATCGTAGATGAACTTCTCCGGGTAAAGGACAGCCAGCTGCCCTCCGGGCTGGGGGAGCGCATCGATGATCCGGACGCTGAGCCCGCGCAGGCCAGCGTAAAAGGCGCCGAACAAACCCGTAGGCCCTGCTCCAACGATTGTCAGATCCACGGGCTCGGCATTCCCAAGGCTGGAGGTGGAAGCCATCCGCTCCTCCTTGCAAAGAGAATTCCCAAGGCGATTGGTATTATAAAGCCTCGCGCTGTTTATGGAGCAACCCAAAAATCCGAAGAGCCGATATTTCGCAGGGTGGAAGAGGTCGTGGGAGCCCCTACCCTATGCCGTCGCCCTTTGAGAGGCTACAACGACTAAGTCGAGAACTGAGAGGGGCGGCTACCGATCTCGCTAACTCCGCATATAATTATTTATTTAAAAGGGCAATTGCCCCGCTGAGGACCGGTTATGATGGCGGCAGAGATCGAAGGGCTCCTCCAGCGTCTCCAAACAACGGGGGAGCGGCTGGCGGGCCTCCCTCCCGAGACTCCCATCTCTGAGTGTCTGCGACGCATCGGGGAAGAGGCACTCCGGTTGCTGGCTCTCGAAGAGGCGGCCACCGCCATCCTTTTTTCCTATAGTCCAGAACAGCGCGGCTTGGATCCGTCCTCCCGGATCGCCGTGGGGGAGATCGAAGGATGGACAGCCCCGGACTGGCCGCGACCGGACGGGATGGCCGCCCGGGCCCTGGCTCGGGGCCGGCGGATCCTCTCCTGGGAAGAGCCCGACATGCCGATCCATCCGGCTAAGCAGGCGGCAGGGGCCCGAATGGTCGGATGCTGGCCGCTGCTTGCCGCTGGGGAACCGGTCGGGGTGCTCTATCTCTCCTGCCAGCAGGAACGATCCTTCACGGCTCTCGAGCTGGAGGCCATGGAGCTCTTCACCCGCGTGGCTGCTCTGCTGCTCCGGCGCGCCCAGGTTATGGAACGGCTTCAGCAGAACCTTCACCGGGTGACCCGGGAGCTGGATGAGCTGCGTCGAATGGACCATCTTTTGAGCGCCCGGGCCGATCCCCAGGAGATCCTGGAAGCGATCCTGCGGATCGCCCTGGAGCTGACCGGGGCCCGCTTCGGCACGCTCCGGCTGGTGGATCGACAGCGCCAGCGTCTGGTGCTGGGGGCGCTGATCGGCCGCCCGCTCCTCCCCAACATCGCCCCTGAGCTGGAGCTGGACGAGACCAGCATTGTGGGATGGGTGGCGGTGCACCGCCGCTCGCTGCGCATCGATGACCTCCACGCCTCCCCGTGGGCTTCGATCTATCGGCCCTGGCTGGCCGGCTACGAGATCCGATCGGAGCTCGCTGTGCCGTTGATCGGCGCCGGCGGAGAGGTGGAAGGCGTGCTGAATCTGGAGAGCCCTGATCCGGGCGCGTTCACAGAAGGAGACCAGCGGTTGCTGGAGATGCTGGCCGCCCGCGCGGTGATCGCGCTCCAGGAAATGCGATTGCTGCGGGGCATGCAGGAGATCACCGGTCAGCTCCTCCACGGCGGCCGGGAGGCGCTCTTCGCCCGAGCGGTCGCGCTGGCCTGCGAGCTGATCCAGGCCTCTGATGGGGCGATCTGGCTGATCCCGCCTGCGGGGCCCCCGCATCTGGCCTTCGCCACTCACCCCGCAATGGCCGGAACCGCCGGGCTGGTGGAAGCGGTGAGCCGATCCCGCCGGCCTCTCTCCTTCGAGTCCGGCGGATGGGCCCTGGCGGTCCCCATGCTGCAACCGGATGGAACCGTCTGCGGCGTCTTCGTCGTTCACTCCTCCCAACCCCGCACTTTCACAGAGCGGGATCAGCGCTTGTTGATCATCCTGGCCAACCATGCCGCCCTGGCCGTGCAGCTGACGGAGCACGTCCAGGCCCTCCAAGCGGCCCGCGAACGCCAGGCGATCACCGAGGCCTTCGCCGCGGTGGGCGACATCGCCGCCAACCTGCTTCACCGCCTGACCAACCACATCGGCCTGATCCCGGTACGCCTGGAAGGACTCCAGGAGAAGCGACCAGATCTCTTCCAGGACCCTTATCTGGCTTCGGTGTTCCAGGAGATCGAGAGCCGCGCCCGGGCCGCCCTGGACGCCGTCCGGGAGGCAATGGTGTACCTGCGGCCCATGGCGCCCCGCCCGATCGCCCTGCTCCCCTGCTTGGAGATGGCGCTGCGGGACCTTCGGATCCCGCCCGGCATTCGCCTGGAGATCGTGGGCATGGAGGATCTACCGCCGGTGATGGCGGGGGAGCCGCAACTGGCCCTGGTGTTCTTCAACCTCCTGGAGAACGCGGTGGAGGCGCTGGGGGAAAACGGGTGGATCCGGGTGGAGGGCGTCGCCGGGCCCGATGCGGTGCACTTCACCGTGCGGGACAACGGGCCGGGGATCCCCCCGGAGCTCCAGGAGCGGATCTTCGAACTGGATTTCTCCACCAAGCGATCGCCCAAGAAGCTGGGCTTCGGTTTATGGTGGGTGAAGATGCTGATCCAGCGGTTCGGCGGCGAGATCCGCGTGGAGAGCACTCCCGGACAGGGCACCGCCTTCCACGTGCGATTGCCCCGCGCTCCGGACCGCTGAGGATCGTCTAGTCATGTCTGGCCTTCGCCGGGAAATCGAAGCAGCTCCTAACTCCGGAGGAAGGAATTAAGATGGGTGTATCCTTCCCAGCGGCTTTTCCGATCGGGAAACGGGTGCTGATCGTGGATGACGACGCAGCCTGGCGGAAGCTGCTCGAGGAGGTGTTCGAGGATCTGGGCCTTACGGTAGATAGCGTCGCGGACGCACGAACAGCTATCGCGATGCTGCGCGAACGAACTTACGCCATGGCGGTCGTGGATGTCTCCCTGGATCCTGAGGACCATCGCAACCGGGGCGGCTTTCAGGTGCTGGATGCACTGGCGAACCATGAGCCGCCCATCCCTGCCATCGCGCTAACGGGCTACGCGACGGTAGAAATGGCGGTGGAGGCCTTGACCCGCCATCGGGCTGCGGATTTCCTGCGGAAGGAAACGTTCCAGCGCCGGGCCTTTGTGGAGGTCGTCGCCCGCCTGCTCCAGCAGGAGCGGGTCTCGCCCGGCCGCGCCCTGTCGACCCCCCCTCCCTTCCGTCCGCAAGCCTCCCCGACAGGGCCCCGGGTGCTGGTGGTGGAGGATGACCCGGGCTGGCAGGACCTCTATCAGGAGCTCCTCGCAGAGCTGGGCCTCTCATGCGAGACGGCACCTTCCTATGCGGAGGCGCTGGCCTGGCTCGAGCGGGAGAGCTTCGCGATGCTGATCGTCGATCTGCAACTGGCCAGCTCCATGAACCCCTTCGGGAATCGAGATGGCCTCCGCTTGCTGCAGGTCGCCCGGCGGCGCGGGCTTCCGACGATTGCGGTGAGCGCCACGGCCTCGGTGGATGAGGTGGAAATGGCCTATCAGAGCCTGGGGGTTTTCGCTTTCTTTGATAAGGCGGCGTTCAACCGGCGCACCTTTCTTCAGTTTGTCCAGCAGGCCATGAGCAGCCGGCCGACCTCCCCGACGCCCCGTCCGGCAAGGAGCCTCTCACCGGAAGACCAAGCCGCCCTGGCCTCTCTGACACCCCGGGAGCGAGAGGTGCTGCGCTGGATGGCCCACGGGCTGACCAACCGGGAGATCGCGGAGCGGCTGGTGGTCTCGCCGAATACTGTGAAGAAGCAGGTCGATAGCATCCTGAGCAAACTGGGCGTCCACACCCGTGCCGCCGCGGTGCGCAAGGCCATCCTGGGTGGATTACTGGAAGATCCCACGGACGATCCTCGGGCCCCGCTCCCGTGATCGGATCCGCTGGAGAGCTGGAGATATGATAAAATCCTTTCAGAACCCATTGAGGGGTCTGAATGGCGTTCACGGTTGCCGATTTCCACGATCTGGTGCGGCTGCTGGAACAGCATGAGGAGTGGCGGAAGGAGCTGCGCCGCCTGCTCCTGACGGATGAGTTATTGAATCTTCCGGATACAGTCCATGAGCTCCGGAAGGAGGTGAACCGTCGCTTCGCCGAGCTGGCCCGTTCGATCCGCGACCTGAGCAAAACATTCACCGCCCATCGCCAGGAGTTCCTGGCCCACCAGGCGCAGACGGAGGCCCGCTTCGCCGAGCTCAGCGCCGAAGTCCGAGCCCTGGCCGAAGCCCAACGGCGACACTATGAGGAGTTCACCGCCCAGCGCGCCGAAACCGACCGCCGCTTCGCCGAGCTCAGCGCCGAAGTCCGAGCCCTGGCCGAAGCCCAACGCCGCACCGAAGAGATCATACAGCAGATCCTCCTGCGTCAGGAGCAGTTCCAGCGCACCCTGGATCGATTCGGGCAGACGATCGGGGTGACGGTGGAAGGACAGATGGTGGAAGCGCTGCAGCGTTATCTGCGGGAGCGCGGCTATGCCCTCCTGGAACCCATCACCACCCTGGCCATCGATCAGATGGGAGAGCTGGATGGAGTCGCCCGGGTCCGGGGGCCGGATGGGAACGAGGCCTGGGTGCTCGTCTCGGTGAAAGCCCGCGTCAGCCCCCGCGCGGTTCACGAGTTCGTCGATCTGCTACGGAATACGCGGGTGGTGCAAGCCCTGCAGGCTTACGGCATTCGGGGGAATGTATTGCCCCTCATCTTCGGCGTGACCCTGGACCGTCGCGCTTTGGAGATCGCCCGGGAGAGCCAGGTGGGCCTTCTATTGCAGGCCCAGGGGGAGCTGATCGCCCCCCGGGCCTGGATCCTGGAGACGCTGGAGCCGTCTTAAATTGTAGGCCTTCGAACGGCGAAGAAGGGGAGGAGTAGGCCGGAGCGGCGCCGCCAGAGCGGCGGGGTCGCAGGCTGAGAGCCCCGCTCGGCGACCGCTGGCTGAAGTTCGCCCCGGAGCCGGAGCGGCGAACCGGAGGGGGATTCCCCGGCATCCGCAGTAGTCGCTCCCGGAGGGCCCGCCGTTACCTGGGCCACCCATGGGAACGCGAAACCATGGGCCCATGAGGGGGTCTGGGCCGGATGCGCCCAGGCCAAGCAGGGTGGTACCGCGGGGGATCCCACGCCCTCGTCCCTGGCCGGGATGAGGGCGTGATTGTTTCATGAAGACTTGCGTCCATCCTCCCCAGGAGGAAAGATGCGGAATGATCACCTCGGATGAGCTGGAGCGCTTACAGGAGGAGGCGCTGCGGGCCCTGGAGGCGCTGGATACTGAGGAGGCGCTCCGGGCCTGGTATGCCGGTTATCTGGGGCGGCGAAGCCGGCTGATGGAGACGTTCGCTATGCTGGGGACATTGCCGAAAGACCAGCGGCCGATCATCGGGCGCAAGGCCAACGAGGTGAAAGAAGCCCTCGAGGCAGCCTACGCGGCCCGCCTGGAAGCGATCCGCCAGGCGGCGCTGCGCCGGGAGCTGGAGGCCCCACCCCTGGATGTCACCCTGCCCGGCCGACCGGTCCGCGCCGGCCGGCTTCACCCGGCCACCCGGACCCTGCGGGAGATCATCGCTATTTTCGCTGAGATGGGCTTCCAGATCTTCACCAGCCGGGATGTGGAGACCGACGAATACAATTTCCAGCTGCTCAACATCCCACCTCATCACCCGGCCCGGGATATGTGGAGCACCTTCTACACGGACCGGGAGGGGGTGATCCTGCGCACCCACACCTCGCCGGGCCAGATCCACGCCATGCGGGCCTTCTGCCCGGAGCCGGTGCGGGTGATCCTGCCCGGGATGTGCTACCGCTACGAGCAGATCACCGCTCGCTCCGAGATCATGTTCCACCAGGTCGAAGGGCTGGCGGTCGGCGAGCGGGTGACCATGAGCGATCTGAAGGGCACCCTGGCGGATTTCGCCCGCCGGATGTTCGGGCCGGAGCGCCGGATCCGTTTCCGCCCCTCTTATTTCCCCTTCACGGAGCCCAGCGTGGAGGTGGACATCGATTGCATCCTGTGCGAGGGGCGCGGCTGTCGGGTATGCAAGTTCACGGGGTGGCTGGAGATCGCCGGGGCCGGGATGGTGCACCCGGTCGTGCTGGAGAACGGGGGATACGATCCCCGGCGCTTCACCGGCTTCGCCTTCGGCATGGGGCCGCAGCGCATCACCATGTTGAAACATCGCATCGATGACATTCGATATTTTTGGGCCAACGATCTGCGTTTCCTGGAGCAATTCGGATGAAGATCTATCGGGTTTCCCCGGAGGAAAAAGAACAGATCGCCAGGCTACTGGCCACGGCCCTGGCCGGGGAGCCTGATGTGGTCTTCGCTTACCTTCATGGGTCCTTCATGGAGGCGGATACCTTTCGGGACATCGACGTGGCGGTCTTCCTGGATCCGCTGCCGATGGTGCTCTGGCGCCGCGAGGGCAAGCTGGCGGACCGGCTGGAAAAGGCCCTGCATCGGGCGGGCTTCAAGTTCCCTGTAGATGTCCAGACGCTGAATCGGGCACCGCCTGCCTTCCGCGCTGCAGCCATCCGAACCCGGCGGATCCTGTTCTGCCGGGATGAGGATCGGCGGTCCGATTTCGAAGCGGCCACGTAGTCGGAGTATCTTGAGGTCCGCCGCCTGCACGAAGGCTACCTGCGGGAGGTTCTCTCTTTATGATCCGCTACCGAAGTGACCGATTGCGCCCGTTAATCTCCGCGCTCCTGGAAAGCCGGGATCGCCTTACCTCGCTGGCTCCGATGAGCTTGGAGGAGTTCATCGGAGACCCTGGAAGCGCCCGTTATGATCTGATCGTGAGCGCTGAGGCCATGGTCGATATCGCCCATCATCCGATCGCTCAAAACCGGTGGCGAACTCCAGAAACCTATGGTGAGGCCGTTCAGATCCTGGAGGAGCATCAAGTCATCTCGAATGAGCTCGCCGAACGTTTGCAGGGGCTGATCCGTCTTCGAAATCGCCTGGTCCATCGCGATTGGGAAACAGATGACCGGGCGGCCTTTGAGGCGATTCCAGAAGCCCTGCGGGACATCGAGGGGTTCATCCGCGCGATTGGAGCTTTCACCGGGCTTTCTTCCGAGGCCTGAACGATGGTGGAGCTTGCGCCCGGATGAATCCGTTTCGCGCCCTACTCCGAACAGAGAGCTTTTTATTCGTAGCAAGGCATGTCCATGCCCGTTCTTTTCCTGGGAACGCCTCTGACGGGCACCTCGCCTCGTGCTCGACCACAAACTGTTGCTGGAGGGATGCGCGATGCGGGTTCCGTTGCGCTGGCTGCAGGAATACGTGAAAGTGGATCTCACGCCGGAGGAGCTGGCGGAACGGTTGACCATGGCCGGCCTGGAGGTGACCGCCATCGAGCGGTTCGGGATCCCCGGCGCCCCCCTAGAATGGGATCGGGAGCGGATCGTCGTGGGCCAGATCCTTCGGGTGGAGCGCCATCCGAACGCCGACCGCCTGCTCCTGGCCACCGTGGATTACGGCCGGGGGGAGCCGAAGGTGGTGGTCACCGGCGCTCCGAACCTCTTCCCCTTCCTGGAGCGTCCCCCTGAGCGGCCGCTGAAGGTGGCCTTCGCCCTGGAGGGGGCGACGCTTTACGATGGCCATCAGCCCGGCTGGGTGAAGATGACCCTTCAGGGCCGGGCGATCCGAGGGATTTACTCGGATGCAATGGTGTGCTCAGAGAAGGAACTGGGGATCTCGGAGGACCACGAGGGGATCATCCTGCTGGACCCGGAGGCGCCGGTGGGGATGCCTCTGGCGGATTACATGGGCGACGCCGTGCTGGACATCGATCTCACTCCCAACCTGGCTCACGCCTTCTCGATGATCGGGATCGCCCGTGAGGTGGCTGCCCTCACCGGCCGACGCCTCCGATATCCCTCCACCGCGGTGAAGGCCCTGGGCCCAGCCGTCCGCCGCCTAATGGGGATCCGAATTGAGGACTCCCATGGCTGTCCGCGCTATTCCGCGATGGTGATCCAGGACGTCCAGGTCGGCCCTTCCCCTTACTGGATGCAATGGCGTCTGCGGCTGTGTGGGCTCCGCCCGATCAATAACATCGTGGATATCACCAACTATGTGATGCTGGAATGGGGCCAGCCGCTCCACGCCTTCGATTACGACCGGCTGGTGGAGCGCGCCCGCGGCCGCCCGCCCACGATCATCGTCCGCCGCGCCCGACCCGGTGAGCGCATCCGCACTCTGGATGGGGTGGATCGAACGCTGGATCCCGAGGATCTGCTGATCTGCGATGAGGCCGGGCCCATCGCGATCGCCGGCGTGATGGGCGGGGCCGAGACGGAGGTCACGGAAGCCACCCGGGCTGTCCTTCTGGAATCGGCGAACTTCGATTTCGTCTCCATCCGCCGCACCGCCGCCCGCCACCGGCTGCCCAGCGAGGCCAGCGCCCGCTTCGGCCGGGGAATCCACCCGGCCCTCACCGTGCCGGCCGCTCAGCGGGCCGCCGCCTTCATGCAGCGGCTGGCGAGGGGCCTCGTGGCCCGAGGGATCGCCGATGCCTATGTGCGGAAAGCCCGACGGGTGGTGATCCCGCTCTCCGTCGAAGCGGTGGAGCGGATCCTGGGCTTCTCGATCCCACCCCGACAGATCGAGCGGATCCTTCGCTCCCTGGAATTCCAGATGGAACCGATGGCATCCCCCCGCCGCCGGGGCCGCCGCCCATCGCCGCCGACGGCCTGGCGGGTGACCGTGCCGGATCACCGGCTGGATTGCAGCCGGCCGGAGGACCTCGTCGAGGAGATCGCCCGGATCTGGGGCTACGATCGGATCCCGGAGACCCGTCTGCGGGATCCCCTGCCGCCCCAGCGAGGAAACCCCGCCTGGGCCTTCGAGGAGCGGGTGCGGGACATCCTGGTCGCCTGCGGGCTCCAGGAGGTGATCACCTATTCCCTGATCCATCCCGAGGATGAAGCCCGCCTGACCCCACCTGACGTTGCCAACCCTTACACCGCTCTGGAATATCTCCGCCTAATCAACCCGATCAGCGAGGAGCGCACGGTACTCCGCCACACCCTGCTGCCGGGCCTGTTGCGCACCCTGGCTGCCAACCTGCGGTTCCGGGAGCGGGTGGCTCTCTTCGAGGTGGGGAAAGTCTTCCTCCCGGTCCCAGGCGCTGCGCTACCGGAGGAGCCGCGGCGCGTAGGCCTGGCCCTCACCGGCCCTCGGGATCCGGCTTCGTGGCTGAGGATGGATCGGGCGCCGATGGATTTCTTCGACCTGAAGGGGATTGTGGAGACCCTGCTGGAGCGGCTTCACATCCCGGAGGTCGTGTTCGAGCGCGCGGAACATCCGACGCTCCATCCGGGCCGCGGAGCCGAAGTGATGGCAGGGGGGCGCCCCATCGGGATCCTGGGGGAATTGCATCCGCTGGTGCGTCGAAGGTGGGAGCTGCCCGATCAACCGGTGCTGGTGGCGGAATTGGATCTGGAGGCCATGCAGGCCCTGACGCCGCTGGCTCACGCCTTTGAAGCGGTGCCCCGGGTGCCCCCTGTGGTCGAGGATCTCGCTTTCATCGTTCCAGAGAGCGTGCCGGCGGCCGCCCTGGCTGCCGTGCTCCGGGAGGCCGGCGCTCCCCTGGTGCGCGAGGTGCGCCTCTTCGATGTCTATCAGGGCGCTCCCATCCCGCCCTACCACCGGAGCCTGGCGTTCACTGTGGTCTATCAGGCCGAGGACCGCACCCTCACGGATCGCGAAGTCGCCGCGTTGCGGGAACGGCTGATCCGTGCGGCGGCGGAGCGACTGGGGGCGATTGTTCGGCAACGAGAGGAGTGATGCGAGGAAGGACTGCGAGGGCTACGGGGAGCGCCTGCGGTGCCCCTGTAGCCCTCAAAAAGCCCGGAAAAACTATCCCGCCTCCCGAATCCGGGCCGAACGGTATCCGCTCATCCCATGGAAAAGCCCGGCGGCTCCCCGAGGTCCGACGCCCTCAATGGCAACTGCATCCCCCACCGGAGGGCGCAGCGCCGCCCTGGGTGCGGAAGGAGTGGCCGCATCCACAGGTCGCGATCGCATTGGGATTGTGGATCTGGAAGCCGCCCCCCATCAGGGCATCCACATAGTCGATCGTGGAGCCCCACAGATACATCGCGCTGATGGGGTCCACCAGAATACGGATCCCGTGGCTTTCGGTTTGATAATCCTCCGCCTCCGGCTGGGCTTCGAACCCCATTCCATACTGAAGGCCCGCGCATCCCCCGCCGGCGACAAACACCCGGAGGAAATACCCTTCCAGCTTTTTCTCGGCCATGATCTGTTGCAGCTTCCGGGCTGCCTCCTCCGTCAGGGCCACCACCGGGGCTTCCACCTGGACCCTCTCTTCCTGCATGAGCTCTTCGGCCATCGGACGCCTCCTGAGATTCGTCTCCAATCCACGCCGCCAGGGAAGGGCAAGAGATGCTGGAGCGGGAAATCCCATCCTGATTTATGATACCACACCTCATCATAATGGGCGCCTTCCCCGCGCGTTCAACCCCACACTATGGTGGGGTAGTATCCTCGATCCCGCATCTCCTTCCATAGACGCTCCAGGGCGGACTCCTCTAGGATGACCAGGTTGGGGGCCAGCCAGCCCAGGATGGCGGATCCCAGGGAGGTGGCTGCGAGAAGCTCCTGCAGAATGAGGGGATCGTCGGTCTCCAGGAGGGTGATGTTCTCGAACGCCTGCACCCGGCTGAGACGCGCCCAGGCGTCCTGGAGCGCCTGACGCAGCGTGGGGGTGGGCGACAGGCCCGAGGCCTCGAAGAGGGCCAGGATCTCCTCCGGTCGATATCCCTCCCGGAGCACCGTCTCGATCCGCGCCTCATCCAGGGTGAACACGAAGGGGGAGCCCATCGGACGGCCCAGGCGGCTGGAGAGCCCGAGCAGACGGGCAGACTCCGGGCCCGGCCGCACCGACCAGGTCCGCTCATCCAGCCATTGGGTCTCCGGCAGGGAGACCCGCTCCAGCGCTCCTCCCGAGAGCGGGGCGTCCGCATCGGTTTCCCCTCGGACCCAGCGGCGGCCGCGCGGTGTCAGACGGAACGCCCGGAGCGCGTCTCCTTCATAGGCGAGGGCCACGGCTCCCAGCCAGAACAGCGATCCTTCAAGGTATGCCCGCACATGCTCGGCGAGCGGGAGGGGCTCCTGAACCGGGTGGCCACGGACCAGCCGCCAGGGCCGGTCGAGGGAGGGGCCCGCAAATCCCGGCGGCTGTGCCGCCTCCAGCGCCCGCGCCACATCCGTCCAATCCACCCATTCGTCCGGCAGCCCACTCAGCAGGCGGATCAGGATCTGCCGGCCCAGCCCCCATTCGTAATAGAGTTGCTCCATTCCCCCGACCCAGCCGATGGACCGCAACAGGCGAACCGTTGGATCCCGGCGCTGAAGCCAGAGGATCTCAAACAGGGTGGCACCGCTTTGCCACAGCCTCCACAGCTGATCCATGATCTCCCCATCGTCGGCCTCCTCCATGGCCGATGAGGCCGGGAAGCTCTCCCCCAGAGGGGTGCCGGAAAGCCGCCACATGGCCTCCACCAGGAACGCCGCGCCTTCCCACGGCAACCCGATCCGTTCCACCATCGCCTCGACCGTTTCAGAGGCCAGCCAGCTCACCGGCACCGTGATCCACTCGTAAGGGGGAGGGCCCCACGGATGGCGGGCGAGGAGGGCCTCTACTTCCTCCGCATCATGGAGCCACCCCCACAACCATGGGAACGTCCTCGCCCGGGGATGCACGCGAAGGGTGATCCTGAACCGCTGAGGGAGCATCCCGCGACGAGCCTCGCGCAGCAGCGGGGCGATGGGCGGCGCCGCCACAATCCGATCCGATGGGAAACCGCGATAAACCGTAATGGGGAACACGGGAGCCGGGAGCGCGGAGATCTCCAGGGCCGCGGCGAGATGGGCATGGGGACGCGGCCGTGTCTCATGGCCCAGGGCACAGGGGATCAACAATCCCTTCCGGATCGCCCGGTTCCAGATCTGCCGGAACGCCCGGCGCTCCCCACCCGTCCAGCGGATCCACCGCGTTTCGAGGTCCTCCAGATCCACCCGCTCATCCCCCAGCAAACGGATCAGCCCCAGGAGGCCCTCCAGCGCCGGGTCCAGCTCCTCCCGCCACAGCCCCAGCCGAAAGTGAAGGAAAAGCCGGGCGGCCAGCCGGCGTGCCAGCTCCGGCTTGCGCCCGCGGGGCAGGGACCATCCCCGAAGGCGGGCCAGGCGGAGCAGCTCCACCGTCGTCCGCTGTTCCAGCTGGGCTTCCAGCCGCCGCAGATCTTCCAGGCCCTCCTCCGGGGCGGGCCCGATATCCAACAGCAGGGCCAGCCAGGCCGCCACCTCATGGGCGCATGGTTTGCTGCTGCGACATCCACAGCCCCGCTCCCGCAGCGCTTCCAGACGGATCTCCCCTCCGGGGCTGGGCCGCCGCCATTTCATTTCCCTGGGAGCACCAGCGGGGGCCTTCGAACGAGATGAAGGGGAAACCATCACGAAGAGCACATCCCCATCCCCGGAGCGCCAGTGGATCCGGCCGGAGGACCACAGGCGGAATGCCTCCATCAGGAGCGAGCGGGGGAATCCATCAAGCCAGCGATCCATGCCCATTGGAGGAAGGTCCTCGCCTATCGGAGCGCGAGCCAGGCAGGGAACGATACCAGACCGGCACATCCGCGACGGCCGGGTGATAAGCGGGCAATTCCTCCGCCTCGAGGATCTCATATCGATAGCCCTGCTCCGTGAGGAACAACTGGCGCCGGGCGGCATAATCTTGCTCCACTGTATCCCGGCTCACCAGAGTGTAGAAGTGCGCCAGGACCCCATTGCGCTTGGGGCGAAGGATCCGGCCCAGACGCTGGGCCTCCTCCTGGCGTGATCCGAAGGTCCCTGAAACCTGGATGAGCACGTTGGCGTCTGGGAGATCGATCGCGAAATTGCCCACCCGCGAGACCACCAGGCGGCGGATCTCCCCCCGGCGCAGCTGGTCGAAGAGCCGCTCTCGCTCGACCACCGGCGTGCGGCCGGTGATCAGCGGGGCGCGGATCGCCCGGGCGATCCGCTCCAGCTGATCCAGATAATGGCCGATGATCAGCACGGTATCTTCCAGATGCTTTTCCAGCAACTGACGGACCACCGGCTCTTTGGCCCGATTGGTGGCCGCGAGGCGATACCGCTCGCTTTCTTCCGCCGTGGCATATCGAAGCCGATCCTCCGGCCCCATCGGAACGCGGACCTCATGGCATTCCACGGCAGCGATCCAGCCCCGCGCCTCCAGCTCCCGCCATGGGGCCTCGTAGCGCTTGGGGCCAATCAAGGCGAACACCTCCCGCTCCAGGCCATCCTCCCGCACCAGCGTGGCGGTCAACCCCAGACGTCGCCGGGCCTGGAGCTGCGCCGTGATGCGGAAGACCGGGGCGGGCAGCAGATGGACCTCATCGTAGATGATCAGCCCCCAATCCAGGGCGTTGAACAGGCGGAAATGGGGGAACTGGCGGAGAAGGTCCTCCTCGAAATCCCGTCGGGGACGGTGGGTGAGGATCTGGTAGGTGGCCACCGTCACCGGACGGATCTGCTTCCGGTGGCCGGTGTATTCCCCGATTTGATCCGGGCTCAGATCGGTTTTATCCAGGATCTCGGCGATCCACTGGCGAGCGGCCACCGTGTTGGTGGCGATGATCAGCGTGGCCGTCTGCAACCGGGCCATCACCCCCAGGCCCACTATGGTTTTCCCGGCCCCGCAGGGGAGCAGAACCACCCCGCTCCCCGCCTGGAGGAAAGCTTCAACGGCCTCCTCCTGGTAAGGCCGCAGGCGGAACGGCTCGCCCGTGGAACGGGAGGCCGGGCGCAGGCGCAGATCCAGGCGCGCCCCCTCGATGTATCCGGCCGCATCCTCCACTGGATAACCCAGGTAAAGAAGCGCCTGCTTCAGATGTCCGCGGGCCCGAGGCTCCACCTCCACTCGATCCCGGATCGAGCCCCCCGGGGCCGTCCGGAGGAAGGGGGCGACCACGGATTGATCGGCGGCCCAGGCCAGGAGCGCCGGATCATCGGCGACCAGCCAGAGCCGGCCGTCTTCCATCTCCAGGCGAAACCGTCCATAGCGAGCCATCCATTCCCGGATCTCCTGACGGAGCGTCTCGGGGACATGGCCGCCACTGAACTGTTCGAGCCCGGCCAGGATCTCCTCCGCCGTGAGGCCCAGGGCGGCCGCGTTCCATACCGAGAGGGGGGTCATTCGATAGACATGGATCGACCCGGCGCTTCGCTCCAGATCTGCAAAGCGGGCCAGGGCATCCCGGGCCTGCTCATATTCCGGGTGCCGGGTTTCCAGCCAGATCGTTCGATCGGTCTGGATTGTAATCGGGAAAGCGAGGCGGATCGCCATGGGCCACATCGGCAAGAGATCAGGCTATTTATTTTCACCCGCCTTCAAGGATTTCGCAAGGCTTTCCATGGAAGGCACAGGGCTTTTCGAAGATCTTACCCATTCCGACAGGAGGTGGGGGGACACCCCCGATCTCTTAGAACATTGAAAAGCCCCATGGAAGGCAGCCGGGATCAAGATCAAGAAAAAATGAGGGCGGAGCGCGGCACCCCGGGCAATCCGCTCCGCCCCCAGCGCCAGCATGGACCACGCATCCCCGGCTTTCAGGGTCGATAGACGACCGCTCGATACACCGCCACCGTATCTGCAGCGATCCGCTGATGGGTGAACCGCTCCAGGACGCGCTGCCGGCCCTTCTCCTGCAGGGACTGGTAGAGCGCGGGGTCTTCCATCAGACGACGGAGAGCCTCCCGCAAGGCGTCCTCCCGATCCTCCGGGAACACCAGCCCGGCCTCCCCGATCACCCAGGGGATCTCCCCGGCCGAGGAGCCGATGACCGGAACGCCGCACGCCATCGCCTCGATCAGCACCCGGCCGAACTGCTCCGTCCAGTTCCACCGGGTTCGGGAGGGAAGCACCAGCACATCCAGGCTTCGATAGACCTCCGGCATGCGCGTGGAGGGCAATGGGGGCTCAAACGAGACGCGTCCGGAGAGCCCCAGGCGTTCCGCCAGCCGGCGCAGGGCCGGCCCTTCGGGGCCGCTCCCGATGATCCGCACCCGCCAGTCTCCGGGCAGCCCCACGGCCGCCCGGAGCAGGAGATCGATCCCCTTCTCGGGGACCCACCGGCCCACATAGCCGATGGTGAAAGGCCGGGGCGGCCGCTCCGTCGCCGGCGAGAACAACTCCGGATCCACGCCCACCTGGGGGATCACCGCCAGAGGCCCCGCGTATCCCTTGGCCCGCCAAACCCGGGCGGCCGTCTCGCTGCCCACGATCGCCGCGTCGGCGGATCGGAGGACCTCCCGCTCCCACGCGCAAAACGGCGGGGGATATTGACGAAGGAGGTTCTGCCAGGAGAAGAAGATCACCCGGATCCCCATCCGTTTCGCGATGCGGACGGCGTGCCAGGTCGCCAGGTTATAGGGCTCCTCCTCGATGTGCAGGAGATCCGGCCGCAGGGCGCGCAGGCGTCGGCCCAGGTGGGGATAGAAATGCAGGTGGAAGTGTCCGTTGAGGGCAATGGGCTCCACCAGCAGGGTATAGCCCCGGGTGTGCGCCCGCTCAAGGGGAAGTGCCCCCCGCTCATCCCGCCAGGCAGGAGGGACAAGCACGATGAGCTCGACGTCCTCGTAGCGGGCGATCTCCTCCGCTTTGCGTTGATACGCCCCCACGACCATGGCTTTGGAGAGCAGGACCACCCGCATGAAGCTCCTCAAGCGTTGAGAGAATCATCCTGCCCGGATCCGCAGGGTTGTGTAGGGGAACTGCAAGCAGTTCCCCTACTCCCCTTCCCATGCGGTGAGAGCATCCAGGCGCTGCTTCGTCTCCTCTGGAAGGGACCAGCCTACCGCGCCGAGGAGCTCCTGCAACTGCTCGACGGTGCTGGCCCCGATGATCGGGCTGGTCACCACCGGGTTGCTCCGCACCCAGGCCAGGGCGACCTGAGAAGGCGTTTTGCCGAGCTCACGGGCGATCCGCTCCACCTCCTCCAGGGTCCGCCACGCCCGCTCGCTCCGGAGGTAACGCGAGAGCCATTCGCTGACCGCCCCCCGGCTGCCGGAAGGGGGCGGAGCATCTCGCCGGTATTTCCCGGTGAGGAAACCGCCCGCCAGCGGGCTGTAGGGGATCACGCCCAGGCCCTGATCCCGACATAAAGGCATCAGCTCCCGCTCGAACTCCGCCCGGTGGAGCAGGTTATAATGCGGCTGCAGGCTATCGAAGCGCGCCCATCCGTTCCGATCACTGATCCACAGCGCCTTGCAGAGCAGCCACGCCGGGAAGTTCGAGGCCCCGATGTAGCGCACCTTCCCCTGCCGCACCAGATCATCCAGTGCCCGAAGGGTCTCCTCCAGGGGCGTCTCCTCATCGGGCCAGTGGACCTGATAGAGATCGATGTAATCGGTCCCCAGGCGGCGGAGGCTCCCTTCCACCGCTTCCATGATGTGCTTTCGGGAGAGCCCCTGGTCGTTGGGGCCCGGGCCCATCGGCCCGCGCACCTTCGTGGCGATGACCAGGGCCTCACGCCGCCGCCCCTTCAGCCAGCGGCCGATGATCTCTTCGGTGCGCCCGGCCCATGCCCCTGGAGCCCAGTAAGGATAGATGTCAGCCGTATCGATGAAATTGACGCCCGCGTCCACGGCGGCGGAGAGGATCCGATGCGCCGTGGGCTCATCCGCCGTCCAGCCGAAGGTCATGGTTCCCAGGCAGAGAACGGAGACCTTCAGACCCGTTCGTCCGAGGGTGCGATATTCCATGGCGCGTCCTCCAGAGAACGGATTGTCACGGCGCTCGCAGCGCCCCGTCCGCCCTCACCCTACTTCCTCCACCTGAACGCGCTGATCTCCAAAGGAGGCGGATTGAGGACCCCGGGCCAGCATGGATCGCCAGATCTCCGGGATCACCGTGACCCGGCCGTTGCGATCGAGACAGACATGCCGGGTCCAGCCCGTGGCCAGGCGCTCCCCGGTATCGGCGTTGTAAACGGCGTAGCCAAAGGTGATGGCGCGGCTGCGGACCTCCTCCACCCATGTGCGCACTGTGACGCGCTCGCCGTAGCGGGCAGGGGCCTCATAACGGGCGTGCGCTTCCGTCACCGCGAACAGGGCCCCGCTGCGCTCGATATCCGCATAGTCGGCCCCGCAGGCGCGCATATACTGGCTTCGCCCTTCCTCAAACCAGACCAGATAGGCGCTGTGATGCACGATGCCCATCTGGTCGGTTTCGGCATAGCGCACGTAAAACGTCGTCGCCACAACCGGTCGATTCCCGGATGTTCCCGGCATGAGCAGATTCCGCCTTCCTCATGAAAAGGGTTCCGCGGGTCTTCCCCTGGTATGATCATCCACAGGTGGGCGACAGCCCGATTTCCCCTCCCCGCTTCGGGGAGGGGAGATTTAGGCTCCCCCTTCCCTACGAGGGAAGGGGGCCGGGGGGTTAGGTCGACGGGATGCCTGGAACGACAGCCGCCCTGGCCATCTGGACGGAGTTCGGCGGCCCCCACTGCCCGTGGGCGAGGGAAGGGCGGCCGCTTACGAGCCGGCTGGCCGCAAGAGCTCGCCGGCCTCTCGCACGGTGAGGAAAACCAGAAGCGTGATCAGGAGGAAGAAGCCGATCAGATGGACAATCCGCTCCCGCTGCGGATCCACCCGCCGGCCCCGAACGGCTTCCACCAGAACGAACAGGATCCGTCCGCCATCCAGGGCGGGGATCGGCAGGAGATTGGTGAACGCGAGGGCCAGGCTGATCAGCGCTGTGAAGGTCAGGAACACATTCGGCGAGCCCACCTCCACGCTGGCTTGAAGCGCCTCGCCAGCCTCCGCCCCAATTCGAATCGGGCCCGCTGGCTGAAGCACGCTTGGGGGAACGAGTCCCAGCACGATGCGGGCTGGTAGGCTGAAGAGCTGCCCGGTCAGCGTGGCGAACATCGCCGTGCCCCGGACGATCGCCCCGGGAACGCCGAAGCGCTGAATCCGCTGGTAATCCGGGACGGTGGCGATGATGACCCCCATCGCGCCCTGATTGGGAGGCGGATCCGGCCGCACATACACGGAAACCTCCCGCTCCACCCCGTCGCGACGGATCCGCAGGATCACGGTTTGTCCGCGGCGCTCCTGGGCCAGCCTTCGCACCTCCTCGGTCGTGGAGACCGGAATCCCATCCATAGCGATGAGGAGATCGCCCGATCGAAGCCCGGCCCGGGCCGCGGGCGAATCCGAAGCGACACCCTGGATCTGCACCCGGGGAGCGGGAACCCCGAGCAGGAAGATCAGGATCAGCACCCCCCAGGCGACCAGCATGTTCATCAACGGGCCCGCCGCCAGGATCAGCAGCCGCCACGGCCACGGCCGGGCGGCGAACCCGTCCGGAACCTCCGGATCTTCTTCCCCGCGCAGCCGCACAAAGCCCCCAAAGGGGATCGCGTTGAGGGACAGAACCGTCTCTCCCCAGCGGCCCAGGGTCACCAGGCGCGGGGGGAAACCGAAACCGAACTCCTCGACCGCAACCCCACCCAACTTCGCGGTCAACAGATGTCCCAGTTCATGGAAAAAAATCAAAGGACCCAAAACCAGCAGGAACCCCAGGATTCCCCAGGGCACTCCGATCATTGGCTCGCTCATGGTTCCTCCGCGGTGGAATTTCTCCGGATTTCTGACACCGGCGCCTGAGGGCGGGAAGCGAAATGGCCCCTTTTCCTCGGGAGGCCAGCAACACCCCTCCGGATCCCTATGAGCCCGGGATACGAGAGGCTCCACCCCCTGGCCCGCTGGTCAGCACCCGTCGCACCCCGGGCACTCGCTCCAGCCGCTGGGCCACCTCGGGGGCGACTTCCCCCGGACAGAGCACATGCACATTGGGTCCGGCGTCCAGTGTGAAGGCCACAGGCAACCCTTCCTCCCGCCAGCGACGGACCGCCTGCAGGACCGTGATGGTGGCGGGCTCCCAGTAGAACAGCGGAGGCCGCGAGGTCATCATCACGGCGTGCATCCAGATCGCATCCGTCTCTACGATCTCCACCAGGGATTCGAAGTCCCGTTGCTGGATCGCCTCCCGACAGCGAGCAACCCGTTCAGAGGCCGTCGCCACCCGCAGGGCGTGGAGCGGGCTGGTGGCCGCCCGGCGATGGCCCTCGCTGGAGCTGACCGCCTTATGCTGCTCGCTGACGATGGCGATCACATCCCACAACGCCCAGTGCTCGGGCGGGGCAATGCTGTAGGCATACGAATCCTCGTGGCGATCCCCCGCCACCCACTCCACAAAGCCAGGGGGCACGGACCGACAAGCCGACCCGGAGCCGAGACGGGCCAGGATGGAGAGCTCGCGCTCCGAAAGATCCAGTCCCAGCGCCGCGGCGGCGGCCACCGCCAGCGCCGCAAACGCGGCCGCCGAGGAAGCCAGCCCTACCCCGGCCGGGATGTCCGTGCTCGACTCCACCACGGCTTGCCCCCGAAGCCCGGCCATCCCCCGCACATGATTCAGGAACGCCTCCACCCGATCCCGGGCCGGGCCCTCCACCCGGATCCCATTCAAAATCAGGACATCCGGCCCTTCCTCCTCCAGGAACGTCACCGTAGTCACAGTGCGCAGCGCCCCCAGATTCATCGAGAGGGAAGGGTTCGCCGGAAGGCGAAGCCGGTCGTCCCGATTCCCCCAGTATTTGATAAAGGCGATGTTCGGATGGGCCTGCGCTGTCGCCCGTCGAGCTGCTTCCATCCTTCCCTTCCGGATCGAAGCACGGTTCTCCCCCGCGGGGCCATCCCCCTCGGGCCCACCGCCCCCATCGGATTCCAGATCCCATCCGGTGGACAGATCCAGTTTAACATCATTTCGAAGGCGGCATCGCTTCCCATTCCCCGGGCCAATCCCCGACGCCTACCCGGCCATGGGCTCACCAGAGCGGAACCCGCGGAAGCAACAGGCGCGCGGAAGCGGGAAGGATCCCACACGCGACCATGATATCTTCATCCCCGAATCGGGTATCGCTCCAGGCCGCGCACACCCGATCGCGGGCCACATCCAGGCCCCAGTAATCCCCGGGGGCCGGGCTGATCGGAGGCACCCCCACGTTGAGATCAAAGGAGCGGCTGCTGACCCGGAACGGCAGGCTCCACGTCCGGCCGCCATCCGGCGAATACGCATAAAAGGCATCGAACAGACGGTTTCCCGGATCCCGCCGGCGGTCCAGCCAGAACAGATGCACCCATCCACGGGAATCCGTTCGCACGATGGGATGGGCCGCATCTCCGGGAGCGGCGAACGGAACGGATACGCTCCACGTTCGACCGCCATCCTCACTACGGGCGAAGACCACCTCCGTTCCCAGATCTCCCCGGGTGGAGAGCTCGGTCCACGTGACATAGAGCCGGTTCGCATCGGAAGGATCCGCCGCCGCGCTGGGGAGCGTGTAAAGCCGCCACCGGTCGTAGGGACGCACCGGGCTGGGAGGCTGGAGGACGTGGGCCACCGTCCGGGGGGCAGAGAAGGAACGCCCACCATCGAACGAAGTCACCACGCGGATCTCCCCCGGCGTGGTCGGGGACATCGGCTCCACATAGAACAGATGGACCGCGCCGTCCGCCCCGATCACCGGCATAGCTCCCTGAACGCCTTCCCCTTCCGCCGCGGTCACTGGGGGCGACCAGGAAAGCCCCCCGTCTCCGGAGTGGACCATCCACAGCACATCGGCGTGCATCGGGCGCCAGGCCACATAGAGGCGCCCGTAGAACGGGCTGCCGGGCCGGTTATCACGGGCTAGCCATGGCTTATCATCGAGGACGGTCGATGGCTCCGAGATCACCGTCACCGCGTCCCGCCACGTGCGCCCCCCGTCATCCGACCATGTCAGAAAGAGCCCGTGATGGCGGTAAGCGGGGGTCCCTGCCCCCAGGACCAGAACGTAGAAGCGCCCGTTTTCGGCCGCCAGGGCCACGGGATCGCTCTGCCGGGTGATCGCAGGGGGGAGCCCGGGGAAGGGGAGCTGGATCGGCCAGGAGCGCCCGCCATCGAAAGAGACATAGATCCAGACCTCGCGGGTGATATCCTGGGTGCGCCGGAAATCCTTGGCGGCCACCACCAGATTCCATGGATCCTGAGGATGGATGGCCAGGCTGGGCTCCTGCTGGGCGAAGCCGCTGCGATCGCTGTTCGCGACCTCATTCGGACCCCAGAGCGGTGGAGGGAGCCATTCCGCCTCCATCCGGGCCAGCGCCAGGGAGACCGTCAGTCCCGGCAGAAGCAGCCCGATGAGGGATAGCCCTCGGGAAAACGCCCGCATCGTCAGCTCCATATCGGACCTGCGTCGTTCAGACCCCATCCAGGAGACAGGAAAGAGAAGAATGCAGGGAACCGAACAGGTTGCCTTCGGCGATTCGCCCACCCCCCAAACTTCCGAGAAGAGGATCCGGCTGGAATGCCAGGAAGAGCGTGGATTCCGCTCTTCTCTTCGTTGAATTCGCCCCACGGGTTTGCTATGATCATGGACCAGAGGGGCCAGAACGGGCAACCCCTGACAGGCATTTCCCCTTCCCATGGCTGGCAACAGGAGGAGGTCATACACCGGTGGCCATCGAACGGGAATGGATCGCGGCATGGCAGGATGCCGCGATCTGGAAAGATGCGCAATGGGGGCGGCTCCTGGTGCGCGGGGAGGATCGGCTGGCCTTCCTGCAGCGGATGTCCACGAACGACTTCCGCGGGATGCAACCCGGCATGGTCCTCCCCACGGTCTTCACCACCCCCACCGGGCGGATCGTCGACTGGGCCCATGCCTGGGCGCTGGAGGAAGAGATCCTGCTCCTGACATCCCCCGGGGCAGGCCCGACGCTGCGCTCGTGGCTTCGACGGTATATCTTCTTCCGGGATCGGGTTCGGATCGAAGACGGCGCTGACCGCTGGGAGGTCATGGGGCTGATCGGGCCCCGGGCGGTCGAGCGTCTGGGGTGGTCGCCCGGCTCCTCTTATGGGAGCCAGCGAATCCGGGTGGAGGCGATGGAAGTCCTCGCGGCGAGGACCGATTTCCCGCCGGTCATCTGGATCATCGGCCCCCCCGATCCCCTCCGGGCGCTGCAGGAGCATCTGGAGGCGCAGGGCGTGCCGGCCATGGGGAAGGCCACATGGGAGATCTGGCGGATCGAACAGGGAATCCCCGCCTGGGGTCGGGAGCTGACGGAAAGGGTGAATCCGCTGGAAGCCGGCCTTCGGTTCGCGATTTCCTTTCAGAAGGGCTGCTATATCGGGCAGGAAGTCATCGCCCGCCTGGAACACTATGAGAAAGTCCGCCGCCGCTTGATGGGCCTGCATCTGGAGGAGGAGATCCCGGCCGAAGGCGCCCGCCTGGAAGTGGAGGGGCAGGAGGTCGGGTGGCTGACCAGTTCGGTCCGTTCCCCCCGGTGGGGCCCCATCGGTCTCGGATATGTGTTGCGGGAATACGCCGAGCCCGGTCGTCCCCTTTCCGTTCGATCCGGCGAACGAGCCATCCCGGCCCGGCTGGCCACATTGCCCTTTTCCTGGAATCCCATGCCGGGCGCTCCGGAGTGAGTCAGGCCTGAACCCGGCGTTCAAATCCCAGGCCACCTGTTCGGATAGAAACCCGGCTGGACCATTCGGGCTGGGATCCGGCGGGCAGAGGCTACCCGATCCCAGCGATTTGAATTACCATTATCTTGTTGAAGAGCATCCTGCGGGAGGGGATCTCTCCCATGTCGCGAGAGCCCGTGAAGCTGGCCATCATCGGGGGAAGCGGTCTCTATCAGATGGAAGCCCTGCAAGATGTGGAGGAGGTGCGGATCCCCACGCCCTTCGGGGATCCCAGCGATGCCATCATCATCGGGACGCTGGAGGGACGGCGGGTCGCCTTCCTCCCCCGCCACGGGCGCGGCCACCGGATCGCCCCCAGCGAGATCAACAGCCGCGCGAACATCTATGCGCTCAAGGTGCTGGGGGTCGAACGGATCGTCGCCGTGAGCGCCTGCGGGAGCCTCCGGGAGGAGTTCGCCCCCGGCCACGTGGTGGTCCCGGACCAGCTGATCGATGCGACGAAGGGGAAGCGCGCTTACACGTTCTTCGGCAACGGCCTGGTGGTGCACATCTCGATGGCGGATCCCTTCTGTCCTCACCTGAGCGAATACGTTTACCAGGCAGTGAAAGCGGTGGGAGGCACGGTACACAAAGGGGGGACCTTCATCACGATCGAAGGGCCGCGTTTCTCCACGAAGGCCGAGAGCCGGGTATGGCGGCAGTGGGGGGCGGATATCATCGGCATGACGGCGGTGCCGGAGGCTCAGCTGGCCCGCGAGGCGGAAATCTGCTATGCGGCGATGGCGCATGTGACCGATTACGATGTCTGGCATGAAAGCGAGGAACCGGTGACCGCGGAGATGGTGATCCAGCGCCTGGCCGCCAACGTGGCCCTGGCCAAAGAGGCCATCCGGGTCCTGGCCCGCATCCTGCCGGATGAGCGACCGTGCGCCTGCGGCAACGCCCTGCAGCACGCCTTTGCCACCGATCTCTCCCTGATCCCTGAATCCCTCCGGCGCGATCTGGAACCGATCCTGGGGAAATACCTCCAGCAGCCCCGCCCGGCCAGCTAACCCCTCGGCCAGCTTCCTGTGCGAAATCCGGGGATCATCCAATCCATCGATCCCCCCATGCATCGCGGGCCGGGCGATCGGTCGCCCGGCCCGCAGACGTTTCGTAATACGACACCCGCAGATCGTTGTAGGGCAACGGCAAGCCGTTGCCCTGCTCTCCTCCAGGTGTGTGATGGCCCCCCTTGAAGGCCAGGTGCGGCTGTCATATTAACGGATTTCCCGCACCAGCCGCTCGTAGGGGATGTCGCCCGAAATCAGCCCTTTCCCCCGGGCCCAGGCGATCACATCCGCGAATTGCTCTCGGGTGGGGAGCGCACGCTCCGGATACGGGGGTAACCGATAGGTTCCCACCAGGGGCTGGGGCACCAGCTTCTTCTCGGAGAGAAGGCCGGCATATTTGTCCGGGTTCGCGTTGATGGCCGCCACCGCCTGATCCCATGCCTGCAGGAAGCGCCGCACTGCCTCCGGGTTCTTCTCCACCACCTCCGCCCGGAAGCTGAGCACGCTCAGGGAGATCGACTGGACCTCCCGATCGTCCGCGATCACCTTCGCCCCCTGCTGAATCGCCAGGGTCGCGAAGGGATCCGGAAGGGTGGCCGCCTTCACCCGGCCTTCCACCAGCGCCTGTAGCCGATCCGGGATGCGCGGGATGTTCACCGTTTGGTAATCCCCCGGCTTCAACCCCGCCCGCTCCAGGATCCGGTCCGTCATATACTCAATGACCGTCCCCTGGGAGATGGCGATCTCCACCCCCTTCAGATCCTGGGGGCTTCCGATCCTGGCGCTCGGGTTCGCCAGAATGAAATACTGGGGCGCCTGCGGATACGCCTGGCGGGCGATGCGGACCACGTAGATCTGGGGTTTTTCCTTGTTATAGAAGAGCGCCGAAACCGTATCGTTGACCATGGCGTCGATGCGCCCGGCCTGCATCAATTGATCCCGCTCGGCCGCAGAGGCCGCGGGCACGACTTCCACTTCCAGACCGGCCCGGGCGAAGTAGCCCTCGGTCTGGGCCACATAGACCGGCAGGACATCCAGGATCGGCAGGGCCCCGAAGCGGACCCGCATCGGACCTGCGCTCGATGAAGGCCGGCACCCGATCGCCCCCAGGATCAGCCCGACCATCAGAGCCAGCCCGATCCCTATCCGCTGCTTCATGGATCGCCTCCAATGCCAGGATGTGATCTATAGTTTATCTCGAAACCCCCCGTCTCGTGAAGAATTTCTCAAAAGGCGGAGAAGAGGAGGCCGAACATTCCGCTTTCCCCGCCAATGGCCCCTGGTGCCTGGAGTGGGAGAGCCATCGGGAGGCTTTTCCGGCGGAGTCTGTGCGGAGGCGGGCTGGCCCCAGAGCCTTCGGAGCGCCCGGCCCACACCTGGCCGCTTTGACAACTCTCCCGAACTCGCCTATACTGGAGGCAGAACACGCAGATGGGGGAGGCTTCCCTTGCGTGTAGAGATCCGCCAGCGAAGGCCATCCGCAAAACGGCACGCGGCCGATGGGCTGTCGTGCCGTTTTGCTTTTCTGTAAGGGGTTACGCCGCTCGGAATTCCACCCTCAGGAGGAGGCTCCCTATGGTGGACTCGGCGCTGATCGGCAAGATCGAGAAGGCCCGGCGCTACGCCGAGGAGCGGGATCGATTCCACTTCATCTCCTTCGCTGTCACGGTGCGCGGCGAGAACAACACCCACCACGTTCGCTACCACGAGGGGAACTGGACGTGCGACTGTGAGTTCTTCCAGCACCGCGGGACCTGCGCTCACACGATGGCGCTGGAGCGGATCCTGGAGGGGATGTTATAAGCCGGCGATCCCCTCCAGGTCCCGCAGTCCGGCGGTGTGGGAAGCATCCGTCGATGGATCTTCCGGGAAGGATCGCTGCGCTTTCCGATCGCCCCCGGACTGGGTCGGCGGGGCGGGCGGCTGTAACGCCCGCCCCCTCATCCTGAGGGCCTGGAGACACGGAAAGGCAAGCTGGCTGCCCCAGATCCCCCGCGATGGAGCAGGCCTCCTCACCCAACCCGCTATCATAAACCATGAGCCATCATGCCCGGCTTTCCCTGATCGGGCCCCGCGCTGTCCGTTCGGCGCCATCGATTTTGGAAGATCAAGCCGAATGATCCCGCGGGCAGATCCCTATCCCGCTCGACCCAGGAAGCGCCATGAGCGTCCGCGATCGAGCTCCGGCGTCTGCCTCCAGAGGAGGCGATTTCTGGTCAACCCTGCGAGAAACGATCGTGCTGGCGGCCACGCTGGCCAGTTTCCTGGCCAGCGCCTGGTTGCTCCGGCGCCCGGCTCCCGCGCCGATCCAGATCGTTCCGCCCCCGACCCCGGCACCGACCCTTACCCCCACCCCGAAGTGGATCCAGGTCTACCTGACCGGCGCCGTGCGAGCGCCCGGCGTCTACACCGTCCCCCAGGGAGTTCGAATCTGGACCCTGCTGGAGCAGGCGGGGGGCGCTCAGGCCGATGCGGATCTGGAGGCCCTCAATCTGGCCGCGCCGGTTGCGGATGGGATGCACCTGCATGTGCCCCGGCGCGGGGAGCCGCCATCGGCCACGCCCACCCCCTCCGCCCGCCTGAACCTGAACACGGCTTCCGTGGAAGCGCTGGAGCAGCTCCCCGGCATCGGGCCCCGGACCGCGCAGGCCATCGTCGATCACCGGCTCAAGCACGGCCCTTTCCGGCGCCTGGAGGATCTCCTGGCCATCCCGGGCATCGGCCCCGCTACCCTGGAGCGCATTCGCCCCTGGGTGACCATCGATCCGGAACCATGAGGGCGGTTATTCTCCCGTCCGAAGAAGTCGCCCCTGTGCTCACAGCCGATTGTTAGCCAGCACAGGGGACTCAACAGGGGATGCGAATGCGACTCCTCCCTCAACGAGTCGATCGTTCCGTGACACCTCGTCATCGATTTCATCCCGTGGGGTGAAACCGACGACCGGCCCCTTCCTGCTTCCCCGACCCGCGGCTCGTAGACCGGCGCTTCGCCGTTCCGCCTGGGGACCTCTCCCCCTTCCCCTCCCCGAATCGGGGAGGGGGAGGGGTTCGGGGTGGAGGAGGGGTCAGGCCAGTCCCCAGTGGGTGGAACCGACACCGGGGATCCCGGCTACGAAGCATGGAGGGCGGCCAGCATGTCCTCGAGCAGGTGCTCATCGGTGAAGGTTCCCTTCTCCAGCACCGCGTAGGCCTGCTCGCGCAGACGGGCCTGTTCCTCCGGCGCCAGGCTCCGGGCGGTGATCACCAGGACCGGAATGCGGCGCAGCTGCTCATCCGCTTTCAACGCCTCCAGGAGAGCAAAGCCATCCATCCCGGGCATCATCAGATCCAGGAGGATCACATCCGGCGGCTGCGCCCGGATCCGCGCCAGAGCCTCGTCGCCCCGATGGGCGGCTTCCACATAGAAAACCCCTCGCGATTGCAGAATCCGCCGGATCAGCCGCACCGCATCCGGGTCGTCGTCCACGATCAGCACCCGCCGGCTGCGCGGATCCAGCTGGTCTAATGCGGTGAGGAACCCCTCGGAAGGCGCAGCGGGGGCTTCCAGGGTGTGGACCCAACCCTCCCCCAGGGCGAACTTCTCCACCGGGAAGGTATGCCCCGACGCGTTGATGACCACGGTCTCCTCCGGCCGGATGCGCCCGGAGGCGATCAGCTTGAAGGCGCCGGCGAAGGCGGCGGCCGCCGCCGGCTCCATGGAGAGGCCTTCCATCTTGGCCAGCAGATGCATCGCCCGATAGGTTTCCTCATCGCTCACCGTCTCCATAGAGCCCCCGGTCTCCAGGACGATGCGGCGCAGCACCGGGTAGGCCGGGCCCGGATCCCCGGTCGCCAGCGTGGCGATCCGGGTGCGGGGCGTATGGACGACCCGAGCCTGCTCCCGGCCCTCGCGGAAGGATTCCACGATGGGCGCGCAGCCCTCCGCCTGGATAACGCCGATGCGTGGAACCCGGTCCACCAGGCCCATGGCCTGGAGCTCCCGGAATCCTTTCCACACCCCAATGGGACCCATCCCCCCGCTCACCGCCTGGATATACCAGTCCGGCGCCCGCCAGCCGAGCTGTTCCGCGATCTCGAAGGCGAGGGTCTTCATACTCTCCCGTGCCGCCAGGCTCCGGATCCCCCGATCCAGGAACAGCCCGCGCCGCTCGGCGAACCGGGCCGCCACCTGCTTGGTCTGATCGTAAGTCCCGGTCACCTTGATGACTTCCGCCCCATACAGGGCGACCTCCCGCATCTTGTCCGCGGGCGCGGAGCTCACCAAGAAGGCCCATAGCTGAATCCCGGCCCGGGCGCAGTAGGCGGCATAGGAGATGGCCACGTTCCCGGTGGAGGCCACCACCATCTCCTGCAGGCCGGCCTCCCGAGCCACTGAGATGGCCAGGGAAGCCTGACGGTCCTTGAAAGAGCCCGTGGGGTTCTGGCGCTCGTCCTTGATGTAAAGGCGCGGACGGCCCAGCATCAACCCCAGGTTCTCCGCCCGCAGAAGCGGCGTTCCCCCCTCATCCATCGTCACGATGTGGAGATCCTGGCGCAGGGGCAGAAGCTCCCGATAGCGCCACATGGTGAAGGGGCGGTCGCGGAGCACGCGCTCCCACTGCCGGCGGACGGCCTCCAGATCGTAGACGACATCCAGCCACTCGCCGCCGCAACGCGGGCAGCGGATCTCGAAGCGGAGATAGGGCCACCGATGACTGCAGGCCGCGCAATGCAGCCACATCCCGTCACCCCTCCGATTCAAGGCCCAGGGCCCGCCGAATGTGAAGATCGAAGGGCGGATAAAGGATTCCCCTCTCTGTGACGATCCCGGTGATGTAGCGGGCGGGCGTGACATCGAAGGCGGGGTTGGCCGCCCGCGCCCCTCGGGGCGCGATGGGGACGCCCTCGATCTCCAGCACCTCCCGCTCATCCCGCTCCTCGATAGGAATGGCGTCTCCGTTCGGCGTGTGGGGATCGATGGTGGAGGTGGGGGCCACCACATAGAAGGGAACCCCGTGTTCCTTCGCCAGGACCGCCAGGGTGTAGGTGCCGACCTTGTTGGCCACGTCGCCGTTGGCGGCGATGCGGTCGGCGCCCACCAGGACGATGTTCACCTTCCCCTTGCGCATGTAATAGCCGGCCGCGCCGTCGGCGATCACGGTGAAGGGGATGCCCAGCTGGAGCAGCTCCCACGCGGTCAGACGGGCGCCCTGTAAACGCGGCCGCGTCTCATCGACCAGCACGTGGATGCGCTTCCCCTGTTCGTGGGCCGTGCGGATCACCCCCAGGGCGGTGCCGTAATCCACCGTGGCCAGGGCGCCGGTGTTGCAGTGGTGCAGGATGGTGTCGCCGTCCCGGATCAGAGCCGCCCCGAACTGGCCCATCCGGCGGTTGGTCTCCACATCCTCTTCCGCAATGCGGATCGCCTCCGCCACCAGCGCCTCCCGCAGCGCCTGGGGATCCTCCAGGCCCTCATCCGTCGCGCGGCGGAGCATGCGATCCACCGCCCAGAACAGGTTCACCGCTGTGGGCCGGGAGGCTTTGAGCAGGGCCGCCGCTGCCTCCAGATCCCGCAACAGGCCTATCCGATCGGACGCCGGGCTGCGCAGAGCAGCCAGGGCCATCCCGAAGGCGGCCGCCGCCCCAATCGCCGGCGCCCCGCGGACCGCCATGGTGCGAATGGCCTCCGCGACCGCCTGCGGGGTGTCACACTCCAGGATCACCAGCTCATGGGGCAGGCGTCGCTGGTCGATCAGACGAAGCACGCCATCATGCCATTCCACGCTGCGCATCCGCTGGCCTCCATGCCGGAAAGATCAATGGGGATTTTACTCGAACCGGTGGTCATGCGGGGATTCCGGAGCCTCAAACCGCCTGGCGGGGACAGGATCCCGATCACCCCCCTCCCCTCCTGACTGCTCTGCGACCTCAAGGGCCCGCCGATCCCCGTAGGTTCGGATCGGAAACGAAATCCCCCCTCCCCGTTTCCAGGGAGGGGGGATCCGCTTAACATTCGCTGTAGCCGCAGTTATAGCAGGTCCGGCATCCTTCCTGCTCCAACAGCGTGGCCTCGCCGCATTGCGGGCAGAGGTCCCCCACCGGCCCGAGGGCCTCCCGCTCAGCGGGCTCCGGGCGAGGCTCCGGCAGTGGGAGCGCTGGCGGAGGGCTCGGGATCGCATGGGCCTCCAGGCCGCGCTCCGCCAGGTATTCCGCCAGCACCCGGGCGATGCCGTCGGGGAGACTGCGAACCCGCTCCGGCCCGAAGCCCAGGGCGCGCCCCCCGCCGATGCCCTGCAGCTGATCCACCACCTGGCGCAGCCGCTCGGCGGGCGGCACCGGGGAGGGCAGCCGCAGCAGCAGGGAGATCAGCCGCCCGATCGCCTCCGCCACTGCCGCGATGTCCGAACCCGCTTTCCCCACATTCAGGAACACCTCGAAGGGCTGACCCTCGCCGTTCTCATTCAGGGTGATGAACGCTGTCCCCACCGGCGTGGCGATCCGGTAGGTGACGCCAGCGAGTTTCTGCGGCCGCGGACGCACGGTCGGGCCCACCGGTTGCGGCAGCGTGGGCTGGGTCGGAACCATCGGTCCCTCCTCCCGTTTCTTTTCCTTTTTCTCCTTCGTCTCCAGCGTCTCCAGCACCTCCTTCTGTCGGGACCCCGCCACATACACCGTCAGCCCCTTGCATCCCAGCTTCCAGGCTAGAATATATGCTTTTTCTACATCTTCTATAGTAGCTTTCTCCGGGAAATTAATCGTCTTTGAAATACTGTTATCGATAAACGCCTGGATGCTGGCCTGCATCCACACATGTTCTTCAGGGGTGAGGTCCTGGGCGACGACGAAGGTGTGGCGGATCCAGTCGGGGAGCTCCTGGATGTGCTGGCAGGTGCCCTTGCGCAGGACCTCCTCGATGATCCGGGCGCGGGCCTCCTCATCGAGGCCGGCCTCCTTCAGGGCGCGCATAAAGAGGGGGCTGACGTAGCGCAGCTCCAGGCGTCCCTCCGCCTCGTGGACGTAGCGGATGTAGGCCAGGGCGAAGACCGGCTCGCACCCGTAGCCCTCGCAGCCGGCGACAGTGGAAAGCGTGCCGGTCGGGGCCACCGTGGTCTGCGCGGCGTTGCGGATGCCATAGCGGCGGATCCCCTCCACGATGGCGTTCCAGTCCAGGGGCGGTCGGCCCCAATCCCGGGTGTAGGGCTTCAGAGGCTTGGGGGGCTCCCATTTCAGGTTCTCCGGGTCATAGATGCTCCCCCGGATCGCCGGGAAGGGGCCCCGCTCTTTGGCCAGCTCGATGCTGGTGCGCATGGCGTGGTAACGGATGAACTCCGCGATCTGGGCGGCGAACTCCTGGCCCTCCTCGGAGCCATAGCGGATCCGCAGGTGATACATCAGATCCGCCAGCCCCATGAAGCCCAGGCCGATGCGCCGGGTCCTGTAGGCGGCTTCCTTCAGCTGGGGCACAGCGGGCACATACTGGTTCACCTGGACCACGTTGTCCAGGAAGCGGGTGGCCCACTCCACCGTCTCCCGCAGCTTCTCCCAGTCCACCTCCGCCCGACCGTCCACGTATTTCACATGGCGCGCCAGGTTCACCGAGCCCAGGCAGCAGTTCTCGTAAGGCCCCAACCACTGTTCACCGCAACCCCGGGATACGTAGCCCTCCGTGATCCAGGTGTCGCTCTGGGGTTCATAGAGGTCATAAACCGTTTCGTAGCCGGCGAACTCGATCTTCACGACCTGGGCAGCCCAGTTCCCCCCCGTGAAGTTGCAGCGTAGGGCTGCCTCTTCCAGCCGCCGCCTCTTCTCCGGATGGCTGAGTCGGATTTGTTCAATAAACCGTCCCAAGCTGGCTCCGGAGATCACCACGTCATATTTCGGTCGGTCATGGCGGATCTCCCGACCGTTTAAAGCATGGCGCTTACGAACAGTTCGATGGATGCGAGCGTGGACTCCGAACATGAGCAGGATCAGCCGGACTTGACGGGCCAGCTCCTCGCTGGAGGTATGGAATCGAAGGAGAGGATGGTTGGAGGAAAGATCTACACTTCCATCTGTGCTGAACAACCCGTCCAAAAGCCCTTCCAGGAACTCGCGGTTGCTGTTGATGTAAGCCAGAGGCAGTCGCTTCTCCGGGCTCCGTGCGGGGGGCAGAAGGAGCGTGCGCACCCAGCCCGCAATGACAGAACCCGGCTTGGGATCCATCATCATGGAGCGGGAACCTGGATTGACATCGGTCACGAAATGGGTGGCTCCCAGCTTCTGAAAGGCTTCCCGCACCACCGCGTTCCACTCTTCCTCGTCGGCGTGGGTGCTGAAACGGACCACATTGCGGGAGAGGGCGTGCTCGGTATAGCACCCATCTCCGACCAGCACACCAATCAGGAATCCGAACTCCCGATCGCTGAGATGAGGCGGTTTATCCGGGACAGGGTTATTCGGCATTCGGGCAGGGAACACCCGGACCCAATCGCCTGGTTTCAGCTGGTCCACCCGACGGGGCTCATAAAACTTTGTCCGGGAATCCCGGACGTGGAACTGATGGGCCGCGGTGACCTTGATCACGCCTCCGTCAGACAGGAAAACGCGATATACAGGGCGTTCTTTGTAGACTTCAATACGCTCCACCCGACCAGTCCCCAGAACAGTGCAGATCTCGTCCCCCGTCCGGATCTCCGCGGCATAACGCCAGCCTTGGGGGGTGGCCACCAGCGTATCCCCGGTCACACATGGGTTCGTCGCCTCCAACGTATACAGATGGGGCACCGGGTTGGAGCGATTCGCGGTGTCCAGGAAAAGGACGCCGGGCTCGCCGTTGTGGTGAGCCTGGGTGGCGATCTTGCGGAAGAGGTCCCGGGCCCGCACCCGCTTGTAGACCCGGATGGGGATCCCCACCCGCTCGGCGTCCTCCAGGGTCCCCCGGAAGTTGCGATAGGCGGGATGCAGCACATCCGGGAAGCGCAGCTCCCACTCCTCGTCGTTCTCCACCGCCCGCATGAAGGCGTCGGTGATGCCCACCGAGATGTTGAAGTTGGTGATAGCGTTCTCGTCCGTCTTGCAGGTGATGAACTCCTCGATGTCCGGATGATCCACCCGGAGCACCGCCATGTTGGCACCACGGCGGCTGTTGTGGGTCACCATGCCATTGGCCAGATAGGTGTGATTGTCCGACACCTCCAGATCCAGTGTCAGCGCCTCGCCGGCGGGCTCAACGGATCGAACATAGACGAACCAGCGATCGCCCACCGGGGGAGCATGTCGGGCGAATTCGGGATATCGCTCTGTTAGCTCTTCATAAGCCGTAAGGGTGAGCCGACGCTCCCCCCGGACGTAGCGCAGCAAGGCGCGTCGCAGCGCCGGGCGCGTGCTTCGGATCTTCCGACCGGTTCCTCGCCCTCGTCGATCCCGCTGGGGAAGGGCGGTCGCTTCCAGAACCGGGCTGAGCCAGTAAGCGGGCTCCGGAAGCGGATAGGCGGATTCACGATTCGAATCCGGGATCCGTTCCAGGCAAACCCGGAAACGGGAACGGGGATCACAGCCGATCCGCTCCGCCCATGCCCGCAGCCCGGCAGAGGAGACAATGCGAACGAACCAGGGGCGGGACCGTCCGAACCGGTTCCCGGATGGATGACCCGGACGCACTTTCACCGGACACCCCAGGCCGATGAGCAGCACTGCCACTTCTCGGGCCAGGCGCTCCGAGGCGGTGCAGAGCATCGGATAGCCATGGACGACGGTCCCATCGGCTTCGAAAAGCCCCCGCAGGTAAGCCGCCACCACCGAAGGAGGGCTGAGCCGGATCAGGCGGGGGACGCTGGCCTCCACGCTCCGGCCCTTCCCCAAACCGTTCACGCAAAGGAACTCCTTCACCGCGCGGTTATCGATGATGAAAAGCGTGGAGCCATCCCCGGGCCTGCGCCGGACATGGACCTGAACCTCGAAGAGGCGCTCCATCAGTCGGGGCATCTCTTCGATCAGGTAAGAATGATTGGCCACGGCCACCCCGATCCGATGATCGTTCTCCTCCTGGGCCACGAAGCCATCGCCCGTGAGATACCCCAGGAAGAAAGCGAACTCCTCGTCCAGAACGTGGGGCAGCCGGGGCATGACCTGATTGCCGTGTCGCTTCTCGACCGGCTTCAGGGGCTGGAGATGGCCATGATGCTGGCCCAGAATGACCGGGATGGCATCGCCGGGCTGCAGCTCATCCAGCCGACGCCAGACCCAACCTTCCCGCGTCAGCACCTTCACCTTATGATCCGGCGTGCCGGTCAGCGTCAGGCCTTCCTCCGTCACCACGCGCAACACCTGGGATCGGCCGCGGTTGTAGCCGTGAAGGGAAATCCGCGGGCCCTGATCGGTCAGCACGGTGATGCGCTGCGGCTGCCATCCGGGCTTTTCCGGATCGACGATCTCGTCCAGCCGGAGCAGCCCATGCGCGGTGAACACCAGGGTGTCCGGCGTCAGACATCCTCCCTGAGCGATCTCCCCGAAGGCGCGATCGTAGACCCGCAGAAAGCCCACCGGGCCGGTGGCCCGGCCCATCGAGGAGAAAACGATGGCGTTCTTGGGGCGCAGACGGGAGAACGAGAACCCGTTGCCGCCGCCCGTCTGCTGGATCAGCGCCGCATCCCGCAGCGTCTGAAAGATCCCCCCCGGGATCTTCCCCATGTCGTCCTCCAGGGGGAGGACAAAACAATTATGAACTACAACACCTTCTACAACGTAAGTGTGATCTTCTTCTACCTCACAGTTATAAACATATCCTTCGTAATAAATTTCTTCTATGTTTTCTATTTCGAAGTAAACGTGTTCTTCGTCCCGTAACACCCCATTATTTGACCCTCCGGCGTCTGGGAGATGGATCCCGAAAGCCTTTTCAATTAATCGTCGAGATCGGAGAGGAGACATGATGATCTGAGCAGCCTCACGGGCATTTGGAGTCACATAAGTGGTATCTACGCCACGAATAGATGCTTCATATCCCAATCGAAGCAAAATTTGCCACGTCTGAAAGATGAGCGTCGGGTTGCTTAACGTGAGTCGGAATGCCCTGAATAATTTGGCGGATTTCCTCCCATTAATCAGATACGCTTTCTCGCTGTAAAATCCGTCTCCTCGAAGTAGACCCGCTAGAAACTCTTCTTGAAGATCAAAATTGGCGTATTGCATCCAAATAGGGATGCGTTTGTTGTAGGAATGTCGACCAAATTGATTAAAGAACCACTGAGCGAGAGCTCGATTATATAAATCAATGTGAACCCAGTTTCCCCTTGAAGAATTCATAATAGGCGTAAACCCTAAAATACTACTCAATATATTCGAGACATCAGCATGATATTCCTTTTCTTTGATGGAAAAAGTGAACCGAACATATTCAAGATCTGGACCCAGTGTTCCCTCGGCCACGTAGTATCCACAAAGTCGTGCAACCTCGGAGCTGAGTGGGATATGGCGTGGGATCCAGCGAGCTTGGCGGCCGGAATTTTGATAAGCAGCCGGTCGACGAACCCGAATCGTGGTAGGGGTGCTCTGGACTTCGAGATCTTCCCTAGAGAGGGTCTCCGCTAAATCGAAGGAGGGCGTAGAAAGAATGCCTTTCGGAAAGCCGATGGCAACGCGATCTCCGGGACGAAGATCTGCGGCCATCACCCATCCCCGAGGAGTCAGAAAAGGATGCTCCGGGGTTACTTCGATCCTCCGGCCGATTCGTCGCACTTTGATGATCCGCAACGGCCCCCGATAAAATCGTCGAGACGTCTGCAGGACCGGCTGGTAGCGGCCTCGATGAGTCAGAACGCGATCACCGGGCCGTAGGTCGGCGATCCGTTTGAGTCCATGCTCTGTTATCACCCGTATTTCCGGCGTGAAACATGCCGCCAGCTGCCCCAGAGGGGTGCCGGCACCGGTGAAGGTGGGGGAATTGGGGAGAAAGCGGAGGGCGGTGAGCATTCGGTAGAACCGCTCCTCCCACAGGGCCGGATCGCCGCCCAGCTCCTTCTCCGCCTCGGCGATGGCCCGGGCCACCCGACGGAACATCTCGGGGATCGTCTCCACCGGCCGGCCGTCCGGCCCCTTGCGCAGATACCGCCGCTCCAGGACGATGCGGCCGTTCTCCGTTAATGGGATCTCCGCCTCCGTATCGGCTTCATCCACCCGGATCTCCCAGCGCGTCGTCATGGCCGCTTCCTCCTTCCCTTAGGGATCGCTTGGAATCGATGCGCGCCGGGCTCCATCGGCCTGCTGACCCCATGGAGCCCATGGACACCATCCGGATCTCCGCTCCCCTCGGATAACCAGAGGAACCGCCATATATGGCGGTTTATTTGACATTAATTCCTATATATGGCGAATCCGTGGGCACGATGGAGCCATCGGCAGGGTGTTCGCGGATCGGTTTCCTGGGATGGGAACAGGGCCCGAGGTCGGGCGCAGTTCAGGCCGGGCCGGCCGGCGAGGGGGCGCTTTCCCGGGCTCGGGCCTCCAGGAGGTTATCGATCTCCTGTCGGATGCTCTCCAGATCGCTCAAGCCGAGATACACGATGGCGTAGCGGATATAGGCGATCTCATCCAGCTCCTTCAACCCCGCGATGACCATGTCGCCGATCTGGCGGCTGGGGATCTCCGATTTCCCCATCGCCTGGAGGCGGGCTTCGATCCGCTCCACCAGGCGCTCCAGGGCCTCCGCCGGGATGGGCCGTTTGGCGCAGGCGATCTGGATCCCCCGCAACAGCTTCTCCCGGTCAAAGGGCTCCCGTCGCCCATCCCGCTTGATCACCATGGGCGCGAGGTGGATCGGCCGCTCAATGGTGGTGAACCGGCGCAGACACCGGGGGCACTCCCGACGCCGCCGCACCGCCCGCCGCTCCGCCTCCGGCGTGGTGTCGATCACCCGCGTGTCCTCACTCCCGCAAAAGGGACAGCGCACGGACGAGACCCCTATATATAGGGTAGAAAACGGGTCGATCCGCCAGATCTTCGGACCCAGGCGGGCCTTTATCGTAGCATGGAGGCAGGGGGCTGTCAAGCGCCACCGAACGCTTTAACCTGCGAGGAGGTCGGCCGCTGAGCGCGGCTATCCCGCTCGATCCTCCAGATGGCATGTATCGTTCAGGCGGATCACGACCCAGCGCCCATCCTGAACGACCAGCTCGGTCAGCGAGGCGTTATCGAAGCGGAAAGGGGAAGGCCGATCCAGGGGGAAGCCCAGCCAGCACCGGAAGAACATGGCGAAGGTCCCCCCGTGGGCCACCACCGCCACCGTTTGCTCCGGCCGGGCCATCGCCGCCTGCATCGCCGCCCACACCCGCTCCGCGAAGGCCTCGCGGGGCTCCACCCCTTCGATGGCCGCGGTCGGATCCCGGGCCATCTCCCGCCAGGCCCGCTGCAACGCGGCCACCTCCTCCCCCGGGCGTCCCTCGAAGGGGCCCTGCCTGCGCTCCTTCAAGCGCTCATCCACCTCGATGGGGACCCCCCAGGCGGCGGCGAGGATGCGGGCGGTCTCATAGGCCCGCCACAACGGGCTGCAGAGGATGAGGTCCGGCGGAGCGGCCCGCAGGCGCTCCGCCAGCCGGCGGGCCTGCTCCCGACCTACGTCATCCAGGGGCACATCCGCCCACCCCTGGATCCGTCCCTCGGCGTTCCACGCCGTGCGCCCGTGGCGGATCAGATACAGTCGCTCCGGCATCTCAGCGGTTCTCCCCACCCGACTTCATTGTCCTGCCTGTCGCATCCCTTGAGGCTCCATGTCCCCGTCCGGCGATTCCACACCGGGTTACCCGACATGCTCGATGTATACCCGATCTCCGGAGCCCTCCACGCCTTTCGTTCCCCGGGGCGCAGGCCAACGGGGTTACGGAATCTCCAGGGTCCCCACCTCCACGCCATCCCCGATGGAGCCATCCACCCGGACCGGCCATCGGGCCCCGGAGACAGGATCATAGAGGCCGACCCGGATCCGGTAAAAGCCGTGGAGATCCCGGGGCAGGATCACCCGGATGAAGACCGGGAAAGCGTGATCGGGGGGCCAGGAGGAGATCGGCACGAGATCGTTCGGCAGCGGGCCGTCCCGCTGGGCCACCAGATGCCCGGCGGAATCCAGGACATGAACGAACATCCGGGGAGAACGAGGGACCGGCCCCACCCGCGCCCAGGCCAGCGTCACCCCGAGCAGGTCCCCCGGCCAGCGCGGCGGGCGCAGGTGAACGCCCCGCAATTCGATCTTCCCCTCGAAATCCGCCCGCAAGGGCGTGAAGGCGAACCCGTGGAAGGGCGGCCACGTCTCATAATAGGCCACCCAGAGGGATCCGAACGGCTGTCCCCCGACCTCGAAGCCGTTCTCCAGCAACAGCCCATCGAAAAGCCCCAGGGGGTCTACCACCTCCTGCTGCCAGCCGAAGAGCCACAGCCGCCAGGGGCCCTCCGCGGGGCCGTAGCGGCGGCGGGCGTCCTCCAGCGCGGCACGAACGGCCGCCTCGTCCCACACCGGAGACTCCGGGCCCATCCATAGCGGGGCGGGAACTCCTATGCGTTCCCAGTAGTAAAGAACGGCCCAGTTGGCCCGCAGGGCGAGGGCCGCTTCCCCCGGCCGGATCTGCCGGGCCACGTGGGCTACCGCCTCCCGATACGGATCGCGGCCGCGGCCCGGATCCGCCCACCATGTCCGCCATGGGACGAGGAGCATGGCTCCCAGGGGCAGGAGGAACAGCGCCCCGATCCATCCACTCGTCCGGCGCGGCAACCCGGGGATCCGCGCCCCGAGGAGCTCCCCCAGCCGGGCGGCCCCGCCGCCGATCCCGATGACCCAGAGCGCCCACAGGAAAATCCCATAGCGGGGATGGAACAGGGCGAACCGGGGGAAAACCGTCACCAGGGTCGCGATGGTCAGGGCCGTGGTGCCCAGGGTGAGGGCCGCCCACCGGCGGGCGAAGGCGTTCCAGCGGAGCAGAGCGGCCAGGGCGAGGATAGCGGCGGGAAGCCAGGTCCCTTCCCCCGGCCAGAACCCGTGGGCGAGGGCGGAGAGGATCCCCGACAGGGTCGCGGGGGGTCGGAGGAAATCCTCGGGACGAACGAACCGTTCTCGGGCGAAGATCAGCCAGGGGCCGACGAGCAACAGGAGCCCCAGCATGCTCGCGGCCCATCGCCGGCGCGCCGCGGGGCGGCGGGCGCTCCCCAGCCCCAGCCCGATGGCCATCACGGCCGCCGGGAAAAGCCCGTAATAATGCGTGAGGATCGTTCCGGCGGCGAACAGCGTCCAGATCAGGAAGCGGAGCGGCGTGGGCTTCCGGAGGATCGCTTCCATTCCCTCGAAGGCGGCCAGCGCCCCGGTGGCCAGCATTGCATACATCCGGGCTTCCTGGACATAATACAGCCAGAACGGGGAAAGCCCCATCGCCAGCATCGTCAGGATCCCCGCGGGCCGTCCCCACCCGCGCGCGGCGATCCGTCCGGCCAGGGCGGCCGCCAGCAGGCCAAACACCACCGAGGGCCACCGCAGCGCGAACTCGCTCTCCCCGGCAATCCGGATCCAGAGATGGAGAAGCAGGTAATAGAGGAAGGGGCTGCGGTCCGCCGCCGTGGCCTGCAGCATCTCCGGGATCGGCATGCGGGCCAGATGCCAGGACCATCCCTCGTCGAACCAGAGGGAAGGGACGTGGAGGCGATTCAGGAAGATGGCGGACAAGAGCACCAACCATGCGATCGGCATTCCGGTTCAATCCCGAACGCGGCTTGCGGCGCGCCCGGGCGAGGGGAGCTCCCTCGGCGCCCGGCGGCGGCCTTCGATTTCCAGAGGACGCATCCGGACGGATCCGCTCCTCAAAGTGTAACCATCGAGGCTTTCCCTGCCAAACCGGTTCCCCGGAGTGGCCGGCTCAGGCTATTATGGAAAAGGGCGGCCCGGCGGGGCTCGCATCCGGGGGAAGGGAGACACCGGAAGGATCTGGGGGCGAAGGGCTCATGCACATCGTCGTGCAGATCCCAGCCTACAACGAAGCGGAGACCATCGGGGAGGTGATCCGAGGGATCCCGCGGGAGATCCCGGGGGTGGAGCGGGTCACCGTCCTGGTGGTGGATGACGGCTCAACCGACGGGACTGGAGCGATCGCCCGTTCCGCCGGAGCGGACATCGTCATACGGCATCGGCGGAACCGGGGGCTGGCGGCCGCCTTTCAGACCGGGTTCGACGCCGCCCTGCGTCTGGGCGCGGACATCATTGTGAACGTAGACGCCGATGGCCAGTATGATCCGGGAGACATCCCGGCGCTGATCGCGCCCATCCTGCGAGGGGAAGCCGACATGGTCGTCGGCGATCGACAGGTCAACCGCCTGGCCCACTTCCCCTGGCACAAGCGCATTCTGTCCGCCCTGGGCTCGGCCGTCGTGCGCTGGGCCTCAGGGCTGGACGTTCCGGACGCGCCGAGCGGCTTCCGGGCCTACAGTCGGGAGGCGGCCCTGCGATTGATCGTGCTGACGGACTTCTCGTATACCGTGGAACATCTGATCCAGGCCGGCAAGCGACGTCTGGCCGTCACCCATGTTCCCATCCATGCCCGTCCCACTTCCCGGCCCTCCCGGCTCCATCAGGGCCTATGGGATTTCATCAAACGGCAGGGGGCGACCATTGTGCGGGTCTACGCGAGCTACGAGCCGCTGAAGGCCTTTTTCTATCTCTCCCTTCCCTTCTGGGGGGTTGGCCTGATCCTCTTCGCCCGGCTGGCGTGGTTTTTCATCACCGAAGGTTTCGCCCTGCGAGGTCACCTGCAATCCCTGATCGTCGCCACCCTCTCGATCATCCTGGCCTTTCTGATCTTCCTGTTCGGCCTCCTGGCTGACCGCATCGGCGACAATCGCCGGCTGCTGGAGGAACTCCTGTATCGCTTGAGGGAACGGGAGGAGTAGCCTTGAAGGGCAAAGAGGGCTTACGTATTATGAGATTGAAATTCGGTAAAAATAATGTTAGCGACCGCCGAAAACGCTTTGGAAGCCCCCGAACACATCTGGATATCCAACCGGTCCACCACCCCTCTATACGAAATCTCGAGGGATTTTCTAGCAAACGATAAGTATAATCCTCTATTTGAAACCCACAATCCCGCAAAGCCTTTCGTAAAGTCCACCATGAAACCGGATTCTCGTAATAAAACGGAACGTTGGAGATCCATCGAACAATTCGATTCGCAATGAATCGTGGGAACCAGCTAAGGAATGGAATCCCATAATGCTCTTCAATTGGGAACCAACGGTTGGGTCCACTGAAGAAGCACACGCCTCCTGGCCGGAGCACCCGGTGAATTTCCTGAAGAAGACAACGCCAGTCCGGGACATGTTCATAAACCTGAGCGCAAATAATCAAATCAAAAGAATCGTTTGGAAAAGGAAGACGCATAGCATCTCCAAAGCAAAAATAAGCATAGTGTCTGTGAGCCGTCGCCCAGTGCAACGCATCCTCATCAATATCGACACCAATCACGTGCCAATCGGGCCACAACTGAGCGAAATGCTCAGTGATCCGTCCGGTGGAGCAGCCGATATCCAGCGCCCAGCCATTCCAATGAGCAATCCCAGGCACTGCCTCTTCCAAGACGGCCTGAATCTTCCATGCTTTTCGCTGTCGAAGATAAGGATCTTTAACACGTTCCCACTTAGACCAGTATTCCCTTTGATATTTCATCCGCATTGAAATTGCCTTCTATGAGATTGCTGATGATCTCCAGCATCGTTTCGGGTTGGAACCACCTTCGGAGTGCTACCGTGCGGGCTCGGAGGCGAGCCCATTCCTCTGGTCGCTTGAGTACCTCGCGCAGGCCGGTGGCCAAAGCCTCTGCGGAGGCTTCCTCAACCACCCAGCCGACTTGTCCTCTCCGCACGAGCATTCCAAGATCTCCAACATCTGTTGCGATAACCGGCAACCCCACTTGCATGGCATCCCCGAAAACCAAAGGGATGCTTTCGATGCGTGAGGGAATCACCAGATAATGAACTGCTTTCATCATCGCCACAACCTGTTGAGGCGAGGCGTAGCCGTAGAGCGACACATGGTCCTTCAATGCGTAGAGGCGCAGATGCTCTTCCACCCATGGCCTCAAAGTTCCATCTCCCAGGAGGTGAACTCGAACGCCCTCCAGCTCCGGGCGCAGGGAGCGCAATGCTTCAATCAGCAGATCAATTCCCTTTTGTTTCTCAAAGCGGCCCACATATAGCAGATGACAGCGTGCAGGTGGAAGGGAGGCGGGAGGAGTAGCCAGCGGCAACCGCCGGGAGGCGGGAAGGAATCCGCAAGACTTTCCCCTTAATCGCCCCACCTCCTCCGCCAACCGACAGCCATCGGCCAAACAGAACGAAGCATCTTTGAGAACACGGCGGACGATTCGCTCTCCCAGCGGATATCGATGCCTTCCCCAGATGTCGGAGCCCAGGGCCCAGACCCCGTAAGGGATTTTCTTTCTTCGCCAAGCCCAGCATGCAAGCGCGCCCGAGGGGATCGCCCACAAGGCAAGGCTGAGATCCACCCTCAGGCTCGAGACCACGCGCTCCACAAAAACCATGCCAACCAACAGCAGGCTGGCAAAGCGAATGAGATTCAGCAGATGGGTAGATTGAGAAGCGAGCTCCCGGTAGCTTCCCCACCAAGGAAATTCCAGAACCGGAACATGGGGATCCCGAATCGGTCGATCTTTTCGGGGGGTGACTACCCAAACGGCCCATCCTCGATTTTGGAGTCCGAGGGCCAGCTCACGCGCCAGGGCCCCTGCGTTGAACGTCTCTTCAGGGCTCAAGGGATAAGATGAGGTGATCAGAAGGATCCGTTTCAACCTTCCCTCCTGAGCAGCCAGCCCATATAACGGGCATGATGGTCCCACTTCATTATCTCCGCAAGCCATTCCAGGGGATAAGCTACGCTTAAGAACAGATAGAGACCGATCCATGGCCATCGACTGTGCCGAAACCAATCGGCCGCCGCCTCCACCAGTGTGCTCTCCGAAGTCCTCGTTTTCCTCCACGCGCCCCAGCGGCGCAGAATTGGGATCCAAGGAAGCCGTTCGGTGGCCCGACGCCGGAGAACCCGCAACCCCGTTCGCATGAACAGCTCTTCCCAGCTTTCCCGGGATCGTGGGAACAGATAGAAGCCCTCCTCGCATTGCTGGCATAGCTCTATGATGATCATGCATCCTCCAGGGCGCAGCAGACGCCGAATTTCCTGCAGAGCATATTCCTGAACTTCATAGGGAAGATGCTGAAGAACAGTCACGGAGATCGCCCAATCGAACGATCGGCTACGAAATCCGAGAGCTGGAAGAGCCATGACCGCCCATTGCCCTGCCGGGGAGAGGATGCGGGCCCAGCGCAACGCGTGGATGCCCACATCGACGCCCACCGTTTGCACCCCGTAGCGTTGGAACAAACGAGACCACCTTCCCGTCCCGCAACCCAGATCCAAGGCTTGCTGTCCGGGGCGTGGCGGAGAGAGCCGGAGAAGCGCCTGGACCGCTCGCCGCTGCCAAAAATCGAAGAAGCGATTGAAAGCAGCCGGCATCCCTCGGTAAAGATCATGAATGAGACTCAGATCCTCCGAATGCCCTCCGCCCAGGCCTCCCAGCTGGGCATCGTGGCGACGCCAGAAATCCAGCAGCCTCTCATAGGGACGGCTCATGGACGGATCACGAACTCCACATGCCAGGTGAGCACCTCTCCCAGGATCGGTATCTTTGAAACATTCAGCGGCAGGAAGCGGACACCCTGATAGACGATTTGAAACCCTTCCTGGAGAATCCATCTGCGAGCCTTCCGAATTGTCACAGGATATAGCCCGTAGGATCCGAAAGCCTGAGCGAAGGAGAGGGGATAAATCGGATACTGCGAAGGGATCCATTCCCCATCCCCCCACCATCTTCGCCATCGGGCCATAGCAAGCGCCACACGCTCTCCCAAGTAATGAAAGGGGGAGAACTGATGCCCACCTAACGGACTATAAAATGGAGGAAAACTGAGGTAAACCCAGCCTCCCGGCCGCGTCACACGTCGGATCTCTCGAAGCAAGGCCAGGGGGTCCTTCACATGTTCGATCAAGCTGGCACATAGGATGCCATCGAAAGTCGCCTCCGCGAAAGGGAGACGAAGGGCATTCCCCTGAATCGGAAAGAAGGACTGTGCCGGAAAGCCCGGCCGGATCCAAAGATCCAGAGCCACCCCATGGGCACCGGCCTCTTCCAGGGCGAGGGTATATCCTCCGATTCCACAACCCAAATCTAATACCCGCCTTCCTGCCAGCACACATCCATGGCGAGCGAGGCCTTCCAACACCCAGCGCCCCTGATAGCGTTGAAAGAGGCGATAATCCTCCTCACTACGGAGCCGCCGCCTTGCCAGATCCCACAAGCCCCACCAGCGGCGGAAGAACCTCATGCCCTTCCCCTCCGCCACAGCTGACGTATAGTTTCGACCACATAGAGAACATCGGATTCATCCATGTGAGCTGTCAAGGGCAATGAAAGGGTCTCCTCAGAGATGCGCTCTGCGTGGGGGAACATCCCCGGCCGATAGCCAAAGGCTTGCTGATAGAACCGGTGCAGATGCAGAGCCTTGTAGTGGATCCCCGTGCCGATGCCCGCTTGATGCAGCATGCGGCTGAGCTCGTCTCGACAAAAGGGCGCCTCCTGGGGATCCACTCGAATAGTATACAGGTGACGAGCGTGGACAATATGCGCATCCTCCGGCGGGAGCTGTATCCCGGCCAGATCCCTAAGCCCCTCGTTATAAAGCTGCCATAAAAGCTCGCGGCGTTGCCGCCAATGCTCGAGATAGGGTAGTTGAGCGAGGCCCAGCGCTGCTTGGATATCGGTCATATTGTATTTGTACCCTGCCTCCAGCACCTCGTAATCTGGAAATTGCTCCTCGCTGTAACGACGCCAGGCATCCCGACTCAAACCGTGCATGCGCAGAAGGCGTGCTCGCTCTGCCCATGCCTCCGACCTAGTGATGAGCATCCCACCCTCTCCGGTCGTCAGGCTCTTGGTCGGATAGAAGCTGAAGGCAGCCAGATCCCCCAGCGTCCCCACCTTGCGGCCTTTATAGAACGCTTCCAGCGCATGAGCGGCATCCTCGACGAGAAAAACCCCATAGCGCCGGGCAAGGTCGATGAATGCATCCATCTCACATGGGCGCCCGGCATAGTGCACGACGATAATTGCGCGGGTGCGAGACGTGAGCACATCCCGGGTGGCCTCTGGATCTAGATTTCCCGTCCGCGGATCCACATCGGCAAAAACAGGGCGCGCTCCTGCATGGACGATCACATTGGCAGTGGCCGCAAAAGTCATGGGGGAGGTGATCACCTCATCCCCAGGGCCGACCCCGATCAGTCGCAGGGCGAGGTGGAGAGCAGCCGTGCATGAGCTCACAGCCACAGCGAAGGGGGCGCCGATATATCGAGCGAAGGCTTCCTCAAAGGCCGCCACCCGCGGGCCTGTTCCCAGCCAGCCCGAGCGGAGGACCTCCACCACTGCCTCAATGGCTTCCTCGGGTAATCGAGGCGCTCCGAAAACCAGATAGCGGCCACGCGGCGAGATGACAGGAGCCATCGCTACCTCCCCAGGCGCTCAAAGATCCGATTCACCCGCTCCCGCATGAAATCCTCTGTCAAAGGATCGGACCATTTCACAAGCAGATAGCCTACCAAGTTCCCCTTCCAGAAAACAACTTCATGGGACCAGATCTTTCCGCTTCTCGATTCCTCGGAGGGGCGGATCCTCCAGCGCGCCTCGTCGGCTGCCGTCTGGATCAAACGAAATGAGTCTTCTGATGAAGACAAGCGCCGGGCATAGGCCTCCCAGGCCAAGTGGATGTCCTGAAACAGCCGTAGCTCCACCACGAAACCCTTTATGAACGGATGATAACGATCTTCCTCCACTGGATAACGCAACTCAAGACCATGGGAGGTCGGCTCACGGATTTCAGTGCGGAGAACATAGAGAGTTCGCATGAACGGGAAATCCTCGGGCCGAAGCATCGACGACTCCAAATTCAAGTTGGCAGGATAAGGCGGGGAAAACGTGGCGGGCATGGCCATGGGCTCAACGGGCGATTCGAATAAAATCGGGGAGGGCCGGCCCATGGAAGAAATGGAAGGAGAACCAAAGGGAAACGGACGGAAGAGCGCGCAGCTCCCGATAAGGCTCATAACCCCTAGCCAGCAAAGCATGCGAACGGCAGCCATAGCTTCTCCTCTTCAACATCAAAAATGCCGGGGTGCGACCGTGGTCGCACCCCGGCATTTTAATCCTAGCATGGTGATCGAATCAAGAGGAGCTAGGGGGATTTGACTCCCGGGAACCCTGCAGCCACATCCCCAGATAGGATCAAGCTGTTCTGATCGCCGATCACCGCGATCGGCTTGTCCGATGAAATGGTGACGCTACCGAGGAAACCGGGTGGAATATGTCCATCAGAGAGCTGATTGAAGGTTTGGGCGTTGTTCACCGTGACATTCCGGATGTAGGTGCCCAGATTGCCCGAGTAGTTAAGAGTCAGATTAGCTGTCCCCCCGTCAATCACCTGAACGGAGAAGGTTGTAGTCCATTTTCCTCCGCTGTATTGATTTTCGATCAAGGGCACGGCCATCTTCTCGCCTACGTCGGATGGAGCGAAGGCGGTGTAACCGATGGCCCGATCGCCCGGCCCCAGCGTGTTCGCGATATTATAAGCAATGACCAGGGGTTGCGTGGAGCTCACCGTTGCTGCTCCATAGAAATTGCTGGCCAGCGGCCCCCCGGTGCATCCTCCATAGACATTCGCGGCAGGATTCAGATAGAGACTGCCATTGGCTGGAATGGAGCAATTCAATGTCTGGTTGTTTGTGAACTGAATTTGAACAGAAGCCGGGCTTGATGCCGTGTTGATCATCGTAAAGTCGGTAGTCCATGGTCCATAGGCGTTGATATAACCCGGCATGTACAACGTGGTGCTGGCCTTACTAAGCGGCAAAGCCGAGTAGGAGACTAACAGTCCCCCCGTTGTCCGATATTCATCCACCGTGACCGCCACGGGCTGCGTCGCCGAGATAATCGCTGATCCATTGAAATTGGTTAAAGTAGGATGATCCAATTGATCTACCAGTGCAGAAGCTCCTACAGGAAGATTCGAAATGGACTGGGTAGCCACCACGTTGCCCCCGCTGATGAACCGGATCTCCACATTCGCTGGCGACGCACCCGCGTTCTGGATCGCCATGCGGGTGTTCCAAGGACCCAACTTGGCCATCACAATCGGCGCAAAAACCACAGTAGAGGGCTCTCCGATTCCCACGTAGGCATCTGATACATACTGAGATCCAGAGAGATTGTTCGCTACTGTGGCGATCGCAGAGACCGGTTGATCTGCGCTCACGATTGCAGCTCCCTGCCACCCAGAGGGCAAGGTGCCGCCTCCATCGAGCGTATGAAGGGCTGGATTAAAATATGCCGATCCTCCTGCAGGCACGCCGCTAAAGGTCTTCGTACCTGCAGAGGACCCATCTGGATTTATAAAATTCACAACAATGTTGGCTGGGCCTGTTCCCATATTTTGAATATTAAAATCTATGGTAAATTGACCAGGAGGGGCCCCCCATGCAGAGCCCACAATCGAAAAAAGGACAGCAAAGAGGATGATCCAGCGCAATTTTCGCATCATGGCCAAGCCTCCTTCCGCGAGAATAAGGCTCTGATATATTAGTGGAGTTCCCGGGATCTTGTCTATACTCCCTTTGGATTACTCCGAGTCGGAGAATCCCCACCGTTGGGGCTATTCCCGCCCGGGATACTCACAATCCCGCCACCGGAAGATCCAGACCCGATCCTGATGATATAGGAGCTCCCAAGGGCCCCCCCGTAGCTCATCGGGCATCCAAAGAGGAGGCTGGGGAGCGTTGACCCGACCTTGTTGCTGTCCCACATAGACGTAACACCAACCCAAGCGAACCAGATCGTTCAGGATCTGGGGGTCACGCGCCGTCAAACGGGAAATCCATTCCCGAAGACGTGAAGGAAGATGCGGATCGGTGGTCCGCTCGATGGCATACGGGAGGGGAGGGATCAAAACCGCTCGTTGGGCCAACATGGGCAGCCACCATCCCCCATCGCTGCCTACCGCATCCTGACCTCCATAGGCTAAAAACCCATTAATCAAAAACCGCGCATCCGAAGGCAGATGTATACGGATCCAATCCATTGCTTGACGATCCGGTCGGGTCAGCATGGCATGAGAGCCGGGATCAATATCCCCAAGCCGATTCCAAGCACCCCAGGCTCCGAATAACCCGATTAGAACGATTCCCATCCGCCGAACCCATGGATTGCGCCATCCTATTTCCAGGAGATCTCCGATTGCGATACCGATCAAAAGGGCCATTGGGAAGTAGATCCCAATCCAGAAGGCAAAGCTGCTGATCACCCCAGACCCTGGCAGGCCCACCAGCTGCGGATTGGCGCTCAGAAAGGCGCCAGCCCACCAGATCAATAGAAATCCGATCTTATTCCGATGACGCATCCATCCAGCAATCAGGGCCAACCCTCCCAGGATCCAGCCCCACAGGGGCATATACATTTTCAGATCTCCCCACGTCTCCAGACCCGGGCTACTTCCACCGCCAGCGGATAGGGTTTGTTGCAGGAAGGCGGGAAGTCCTCCCTCCCCTAACCGCCCCAACCAGGGGATGATCAGGATGACTACGAGCCCTCCCAGAATCAATAACCGCAGTACGCGCTCTTTCCATGCCGGATCAAGCAACCATCGCCCATGGACAAGCATCCACGCGATCAAGAAAATTCCATAGAAGGCCAGGACTCGATAATGAGTTAACCCCAGACCGGCAACCACCCACGCGGTTAGAAGAAGTAAACGAAGATTCGGCTTCTGAGACTCTAGCGATTCCACTGTCAGGAGCACGGCCACCGGCAAGAGGGTCTGCCCGGCCAGCTGAGGATAGCGCCCCCAGTTTGTATAAGACATCGGCATTGACCACCACAAGGCTGGAAGAGCCACAGCTACCACACCTGCCCATGGAGATCCCCCCATCCGGCGCGCCAGAGGATAAAGGGTAAAGGCAGCCAGCCCATTCATCAGCTGGCCCCCGAACAGCACGGCCTGGAGCGCGGACCAACCGCTGATCCAGGCGAGCGCGGCCATTTGGCTGTGAAAGCCGTAATGATAGGTAAAACTTATAATGGGAGCGTAGGGAGCCCATTCTCGGAACAGGCCGCCATGATCCAACAACAACTGAACAATCATCGTATGTTGCAAACCATCGCCCCACATAGGCGCTTCCAGCCCGCGCGCTACCAGCAACCGAACCCCCAAGGCCAGGAGGAGGATTCCGATTAGCATGCCGTCTGGCCCGGATGCCTCCTCACGCCACCACCTTTGCAAAGCCGCCCACCCCTGGCGCATCCGCCATCTCCGATGCCGATAAGCCAGAGCCACAAGCCCGCCTCCCACTGGCAGCCACGCGTATAGCGCCCCCCCACGCACGCCCACGAAATCAGTCCACAACAGGAGAAGGGGGTAAAGTGCCAGACTAATCCCAACCGCCAGCCCTATGCGATCCGGCCAGGAAAGCGATCCCCCTGTCCAGAACCACGCGAGCAAGACATAGCCCGGAATCAAATAAATCAACGCGGATAGAGACAAGAACCCAACTCCAGCCAACACCGCTTGCGCGAGCTCTATGGCGATTCCTTTAAGATCGTAAGTCAACCGAAACGCCAACTGGACATCCAGGGGTTCATGGTCCCGGTAGGCCGCGCCGTCGATATAGGCATCGCCGGGGGCAGCACCCACCCGCACCGCGCCCTTGCCTTCCAGTTCCAGGAAAGCATAGCGATACATGCCGTGGGAGCGGTTGTCTGGAGGGAAAGAGAAGCGGTAAAAGCGGGGAACTGTGACAGCCTCCAGCGGCAACTCCACCACGGCCAGGTCAATCGGAGATCGGGGATCGGCTCGAAGGTGAAGGCGAAGGATGCCTTTCGCCCCCCGCTCCGGCTCCAGCCAGAGCTCCAAACCGTTTAACCCGCCATGGCGGGCCACAAAGGTTTGCCCCACGGTGTGGCCCGGTTCCAGGAGGAGAGCAGGAGCTATCGGGCGAAGGAATTGAGTGTCCGCCCAGGTGCACCCCGCAAGCTCCAAAAGCAAGAACAGGCAGATGCCTGCCGCTTTCCACCACTCCCCCATTCTTCTAACCCAAAGCGAAGGCTTTTCGGAAGGCCAGGCCTGTGCCCAGCAAATAAATTCCCAGAACCAGACCATACGCCGCTCCCCATCTGAATCCCACTGGCTTCCCCTGACCCAGGCGCTCCGCCAGGATAACCCAGCGATCAGGGACGGTCAGGGCATAGCCGGCGCGGAATGTTAGATCCTGAACACGGTCCGCCTCCCCTCCCTCGAATCCCCGCAAGATGGCCTCTCCTTCCGGATACTGATCCGTGTCTGCCGCCCAGATCGCGACTGCGTTCCCGGGTTGTCCCTCTGGAGCCTCCAGGCAGAAGGTGAAACGTCGCCCTGCGGAGGACGTCACAGGCGGAAAGGTGAAAGCATATTCTTCGTGGTCTCGCAGAATGGCCATCTCCGCATAGGCCACGCGCAACAGCCGTCCATCCCATCCTCCCTCTCGAAGCACGAATCGCAGCTCCCCTTGATTGCGTCGTCCATATGTGCCGATCCGGACACGGATTTCTGCCAGATGCGGGAAGCGAGCCACGAAGGTCTGGCAAATCGAACGGCCCGCGACCAACTCCCCCGCCGGGACATTGGCGAGCGGCTGTTGGGGGCCCTCCTCCGGAGCCGCCCATGCGGCCCCAGCCAGGAAAACGCCCAGGAGAAGGAACATCCCACCAAGAGGGCCAAGCGTTCTGGTCAGGGACATGGGCGAGGCATCACGTAAAAGGGTTGATCCACATAAATCCCCAGCCGGATCCGGCCGTTTGCAGTCCCATCCCCATCCCAATTCGGATCCCCATCCCGAATGGGATCGTAGACCGTCCCGACCGTGTCCACCAATCGCAAGCATGGATAAGGGAAATCAACCGCGGTGTTGGATCCACGAGCCCAGAGAACGGTCTTCTCCACACCCTCCGGCATACGGAAGACATAAGCCTCAACTCCAGGGATCTCGAGGGGATGGAGATAACGAGCGCCATGAAGCTCCCGCGTTAATGTTTGATAAGCCCAGTAAGAAGGCTTCGGATTGTTGAGATCCCGATCCCGGAACAGACCATGAGCCTCGGTGCCGGGCCCATCATCGAAAACGGAGAACCAAGCCAGCATCCGAAGATCAACAGAGAGACCCCGCACCAACATCTGAGCCAGCCGTTGCGCCTGGAGTTCTTCACTGCTCCCAGCGGTTGGATCGCTCCAGAAACCCATCTCCGGCACGAGCAAAGGCAGGTCGCCTATCCCATGCCGCTCCATAATCCCCCGGATCTCCAGCGCCTTTTCACGAAGGGTCGGCCAACGATTGGGGGAGATCGGATAATAATGAAAAGCTACCGCATCGATGAAGCGGCGAGCCTGCCCCTCGCCTCCTCCCAACGCATTCAACGCGCGAAGGGTATCCGTCAGAAACGATCGGACAAAGGGTCCTCCATCCTCTTCGAACCAATCATAGGCCAGGCCACCAATGAGCACTTTGGCGCGCGGGTTCGCAGCATGAATGGCTGGGGAGACCTGGGCAAGCATCGCTGCAAAACCGGCACCGTTGTGCCCCCAATAGCCCTTTCCATCGCGGGCCCGGCCGAGATCCCCATTATCAGGCTCCGCATAGAAGGACCAGTAATGAACGCAAGGGGAGCCCGGCGCATCCTCGATCCCATCGCAGTCATAGCGCTCGGCCATGCGTGTGACAAAGTCCACAAGGTCTTGGGTGTCCGTCACAGGCCCACCGGGCAGCGCGGCCGCCCATGAGGGATTGTCCGTAAAGAGAACGAAGACTTCCATCCCGGCCCCCTGGGCATTCCGAACCTTCTCGTCAAAACTCGACCAGTTGAAACTCCCCCGCGCCGGCTCCACTGTGGACCAGGATAGAATCGTGACAACCCATCGCGCCCCCGCCTCTTTCATCCTGGAGAGACCCCAGGCATCATCCACTGCCCCATACATCGTGATCCCAAAGGGAGACGTATATCCTGGATCATGGAACCGTGCGATAATCGGAAGATAGAGTGTATATGGAAAGACGGAAGCAGCCCCTGCAGATTGCCCGGCCCCTCGGAAGGGCGCTTGGTCTCCCCAGATCACCAGAAGGGCTAGAAGCAGCCATCTCGAAATCCAGAGATGGTGCAGCCGAGGGATCTTCACCTCAACCTCCTTTATAAAAATAAGGCAAGAGCGCGAAAGCGAAGGCGGCCGCATCCAGGAGGGCCCACAAAAGAAGGAATCCGAACACCCGCGCACCTTCCCATCCTTCTGGAATCCATCGCGCCCATCCCCCTGCCAGGAAGAAGGCAAGAGGCACAGCGGCCGGAAACATGTATCGCCCCTGCGCGTAATAGCGCCCTCTTGGAACATTCATAACGAAGAACATCCAGCCTGCTACGGTGAAGGCCACAAAAGTCCCCATCACCCCTATCACCCAGCTAGGCACCCGCCACCGGCGGGAGCGCGGAAGCATCCAGCCCTCCAGAGCAATCACTAAGAGGAGATACACAACCCCATACCAGAACCACCCTGCAGAGACGTTCATCCATCCGAAACGAGCCCACATGCTCTCAACCGTCAACTGAAAGGTCTGATCCAAAGGCGGCAGCCCTTCGCCCCCTATGTTCCCGGGCTCAAGGGATCGAAGCGCTCCCTGGACCCAGCGCCCGACGGGCGTCCGGAAAGGCAGGAGAGCTGCGCTGAATAGGAGGAACGCAAGGGTAACGCCTGAGGTCAGCTTCCATCCCCACTGCCTCTTGCTCCGGAGGATTCGGTATCCCCATGCCGCCGCATAAACAACACTCAAGGGGATCAGCGGGGCGGCCGTGTTCTTGGTCCACAAGGCGAGCCCGGTCCCGCCGATGATGGCCCCAAGGCCCAGGGGGCACAGCCCTCGCCGGAATAGCCGGATCCATCCCCAGAGCGCTAAGGTAGCCCAGAGCTCCGCCATGGGCCCCTCGTTGACGCTGGCATTGATGAACGTGTGCTGAGGCCAGAAGACGAGGAACCCGGTGGCAGCCACCGCCCATCCCTCCGGCAGATCGGCTTCCCGGAAGATTGCCCAGGCCAAAGCAATCACCATCGCGTTCAGGATCACGGAGGACGCCCGGGCCAGATACAGCAAAACGGACAGATCTTCGTGAATCAGCGGCGCCATGAACCCCGCCGCCCATAGATTGAACTATTTCAGAGTTGTGTTTACACCGAAGGAGGGTCATATGACGTATCCTTCCCGTTGGATACCAACCCCTCATGGGGTGACGGGGAGGACCGCCTATGACCCTCGAGTCCAGTGTACACGCCTATCGCTTGCGGGTGATAGCCCGGGCGCAAGCACTGGGCAACGTGAGCCAGGCCTGTCGGGAGTTCGGGGTCTCCCGCACCCTGTTCTACCGGTGGCAGCGCCGCTACCTGGCCTACGGGCCCGATGGGCTGTACCCCAAACGTCCCGGGCCACGCCGCGGTCGGCCCCCCACCCTGAGCGTGGAGGCCGAACGGGCTATCTTGGCGGTGGCCCTGGCGTGGCCGACGTGGGGCCCAGCCCGCGTGAGTGCCCACCTGGCCCATCCTGCGCACGGCGGCTGGAACCTCGCCCCGGCCACCATCTACCGGTTCCTGCGCCGTGTGGGCCTGCAAACCCGCTGGCAGCGGCTGGGGGTGCTGGAGGTCTACAGCGCCCAGACGGCAGGGTTGCTGACCGAGCGGACCCGGCGCACGCTGGCCCACGCCCGACGCCGCCAGTCCCCTCACGTGGCGGCCGAGCAGCCGGGCGAGCTGGTCTGCCTGGACACGTTCTACATCGGGAAGCTCAAGGGGGTAGGGAAGGTCTGGCAGTACACCGCCTGCGACGCGGCCAGCTCGTACGCCATCGCCGAGGTCAGCACCGAGTTCTCGGCGGAGGCAGCGACGCGCTTCTTCACCTCGCGGGTCCTGCCAGTCTACCAGGCGGCAGGCTGGCCCGTCCGGCGGGTCCTCACCGACCGGGGCAGCGAGTACCGGGGGGCCTTCGACCAGGCCTGCGCGGCGCGGGGCATCCGGCACACACGCACCCAGCCCCGCCACGCCTGGACCAACGGCTTTGTCGAGCGCCTGCAGGGGACCATCCTCACCGAGCTCTGGCGCGTGGAGTTCCGCCGGCGCTTCTTCACCCATGTCCGGTTCCTGCAGACGACGTTGGAGCGCTACCTGGGGTTCTACAACCACCGTCGCCCCCACCTCGGTTACCGCACCCGGGGCCGTCCGCCTGCCGAGCTCTTCTGGGGAGTGGCATGGAGGGGAGATCATGACCAGGTTCCAGATGCGTGATGTGTACACACCCTTCCGAAACTGGACACCATAGATACGCGAGAGAGAACCGGCCACCGGGAAGGGTTCGGGAATGCTGAGCGAAAATGCTCGAGGGGAGCTCCGAGATCCGCTCGGGCATCCGGTCTGGAAGCGGACGGCCGATGAACGCTCCATAATGCCACGCATAAAGAGAGCCGAGCTGCTCCCTCTCAAATTCGGGGAGGATCTCCCCGGGGGCCGGCAGACGGCCAAGCCGGGCGATGTGCCATGCGTATTCGAAATGACCTGGCTCATCGGGAGCCTGCCAGGGCGGAACGACTGCCGCGTAGAGCAAGCCCCGAATGAGGGCGAGCGCCATCCAGAGCGCCGGCCATGTCCAACGCGAGTTCCCAGCTGAACACCGATTCATCCTTCCCTCCTACCGAACGGTCATCCGAGGGAGGTCCGCAGGAACACGATCCGAGGGGATCCGCAATGTCCGCAATGCCACGGCGTCGAAGGCCGCTTCCCCTTCGCCCCATAGCCGCAAGAGCAGTTGGACCTGTCCATCGGACTCGGGGCTCCGAGCGATGATCCCCACATACCGCCAGCTTCCTCCCGTGTCCGGCAAACGCAGCTCCGGATAGCCTGAAAGCCCTATCCCGATCCAACTCCCAGGAGCCAGGTCCGCCCGATAGGCAAAGGAAAGCAGATAAAGCGCCCCGGGTTCCACAAGGACCGAATGGCTCCAGTATCCAGCTCGTGCTGACTCCCGGCCCTCCTGCGCCTCGGTCCACAGACCATCTACGCGGGCAGCGACTTGTCCATGATAGGCCTCCAGAGTCTCTGGGATGCTGAGGAAAAGACCCGGAGCCCAGGGCGTTGCATTGGACATATCTGACCATTCCCATCCCTGGGGTTTCGACCCCTCCCATTTCTCAAAATCGCCAAAGGCCCACTGATTCTCCCCCAGCCCCAGCCATGGCTCCGGGATCCCCAACAGATCGGCAGCCAGGCGCCGGTCATCGGTGCGCTCCGCGAAGTATCGCCGTCCATCTGTGGATCCGGCGCATGATGGATCTTCCTCCAGCCCCTCGCATGCGCGAAGCCAGCGCTGCCATCCCAATAGATCATCGGGGGCTGCTTCGACATATCGCCGATAGAATGCCGCCGCCTCCCGCCGGGCCTCCGGGGTGCCCTCGTCCTCTTTTAGCATCCCCAGTCGGAGCCATGCCCGGGCAAGGTGAGGATCCAGATCCAGAGCCGCCCGATAGAGGCTTTCCGCCTGCCCTTTCTCCCCCCGTCGATGCCTCAGCTCCGCCTGATCAAACACCCAGTGAGGATCCTGAGGACGACGCGCCCGGAGAATCTCCAAGGCCTGATCGACCATCAGACCCGGCAATCCCTCCGCCGCGAGGGCCAGCTGAGCTCTGATCACCCGCCGGAGGGTTCCCCGATCCCAGATCCCGTCCTCGACCAGAGCGATCATGGCGGAGGCCTCGGCGCGCGGCAGCCGGAAGTCCAGATCCACTCGAACCCTCACGCTCTCCGATCCGAACCGCCGCAATCGCCCGGTCATCTCCTCTATGCCCGCCCGATCCCCCAGATGCCGGTAGAATTCCAGCAGACGATAGGACGCATACAGATTCCCGGGATCCAACGCCAGGGCGCGTTGATAAAGACGAGCGGCCAGATCCAGGTTCTCGCGGCGCGCATCGTCGGCTCGCTTCAAGTAATTGGCCACCAGGGGGAGGCGACGGCTTCCAATCCGGCCGCGCTCATAAAGCCGGATAGCTCCCTCCACATCCCCGCGCATATCCAGCACGTCGCCCAGCTCCAGGGCCACACGGGGATCTGCAGGAAAATCCAGGAGGGCTGGTTCGAGGATCTGGAGCGCTTCGTCGG
>ERZ511473.198-NODE-198-length-137470-cov-22.437642_pt1 | contig 137470 bp, 141 predicted proteins | sample MGYA00374947_ERZ511473 | MGnify/ENA primary metagenome ERZ511473 (study PRJEB26303, sample SAMN06343854) | sediment metagenome | isolation source: hot spring sediment | place: Canada: British Columbia | collected 2012-09-26 ... | reverse complement strand
GCCACCGGCATCCTGGGCACGGCGGCGGGGGCGGAGGTGGCCCTCTCCTTTCTGGGCATCGGCGTGCAGCCGCCCCATCCCAGCTTCGGGGTGATGATCATCGAGAACGCGGGGGCGCGCAACATGCTGGCCCACCCCAACCTGCTGTTCGTGCCGGCGGCGGTGGTGGGGCTGTTGCTCGTGGCCTTCGCCTTTCTGGGCGACGCCCTCAACGACCTCCTCAGCCCCCGCCGCCGCTGACGCCTGCCTCGCCTTGGCGTTTGGCAAAGGCCCCATGCTATAATCGAGGCAGGAGCTACCCTTTCTGCATACCAGCGCCGTGAAGGTAAGCGCCGAGCGCACCCAGGACTGTCAGGCTGTCCTGGAGATCGAAGTCGAGCCTGAGCACCTGGAGCCCTACCTGGAGAGGGCCTATCGCCGCCTCGTCCAGCGCACCGAGGTGCCCGGCTTCCGCCGCGGCAAGGCCCCGCGCACAATGCTCGAGCGCTACCTGGGCCGCCACCGCCTCCTGCACGAGGCCCTGGACATCCTGGTGCCCGAAGTCGTCCGCCAGGCCATGGACCAGGAGGGGATCGAGCCCTTCGACCGGCCTATGGTCGAGGTGCTGCAGGAGGAGCCCCCCGTCATCAAGGCCACGGTGCCGCTAGCGCCGGTGGTGGAGCTGGGCGACTACCGCTCCCTGCGCGTGCCCAGGCCCCAGGTGGAAGTCGCCCCGGAAGAGGTGGACGAGGTACTGGAGGAGCTGCGCCACCGCTACGCCCTGCACGAGCCTGTGGACCGGCCAGTACAGTGGGGCGACATCGTGCGCCTGGACGTGCGCGTCCAGGCCGATGGCCGCACCCTCGCCGAAGAGGAGGACGTGGAGCTGCGCCTGCGCGAGGGCAGCGAGCTGCTCCTGCCTGGCCTGGCCGAGGGCATAGTAGGCATGGCCAAGGGTGAGGAGAGAAGCTTCGAGCTGACGGTGCCCGAGGACTACCCCCGCCGCGAGCTGGCCGGCCGCACCGCCCGCGCCTTCGTCCGCGTCCACGAGGTAAAGGAAGAGCGCTTGCCCGACCTGGACGACGAGTTCGCCCGGCAGGTCGGCGAGGGCTTCCCCGACCTGGCTTCGCTGCGCCGCCGCCTCGAGGACGATATCCGCCAGCGCAGGGAGCAGGAACTCGAGGCCTCCTATCGACTCCAGGCCGTGGACGCCCTGGTAGAGGCAGCCGAGCGCATCGACTACCCGCCCGTGCTACTGGAGCAGGAGATGGAGCGCCTGCTGAGGGACGAGGCCCGGGCGGCGGGGCGAGACGTGGACCGCTACCTGGAGCAACTACGTCGCACGCCCGAAGAGCTGCAGGCAGAGCTCCGCCCTCGGGCCGAGGAGCGCCTGCGTCGCTCCCTGGCCCTATCCAAGCTGGCCGAACTGGAGGATATCCAGGTAACGGACGAGGAAGTGCAGGCGGAGATCGAGGCCATTGTCGCCTCGGCCGGGGCGGAAGGGCAGCCGCTGCGCATGCTGCTGGAGTCGCCATCGGGCCGCGAGTCCATCCGGCGCAACATCCTCACGCGTAAGACCATAGACCGACTGGTGCAGATAGCCTCCGGCGGGGGCCAGGAGCCCGAGGCCGTGGAGGCCGGGGAGGGAAAGAGCGATGACCAGTAACCTTTGGCGCCCCCAGGGCATCATACCCTACGTGGTGGAGCAGGGCCCCCGCGGGGAGCGGGCCTTCGACATCTTCTCGCTCCTGCTGAAGGAGCGCATCGTCTTCCTGGGGTGGCCCATCGACGACCAGATAGCTAACCTTATCGTCATGGAACTGCTCTACCTGGAGCGGGAGGACCCCGACAAGGACATCTACATGTACATCAACTCGCCGGGCGGCGTCATCAGCGCCGGGCTGGCTATCTACGACACCATGCAACTGGTCAAGTGCGACGTGGCCACAATCTGCGTGGGCGAGTGCGCCAGCATGGCCACGGTGCTGCTGGCAGCCGGCTCCAAGGGCAAGCGGTTCGCCCTGCCCCATTCCACCATCCACATCCACCAGGCCCGGGGCGGCGTCACCGGCCGCGCCGCCGACGTGGAGTCCATCGCCAAGCACGTCATCCGCCAGAACGAGCTGATACGCCAGATCCTGGCCTACCACACCGGGCAGCCCATCGATAAGATCGCCCAGGACACCGATCGTGAGTTCTTCATGGACGCCTACCAGGCCAAGGACTACGGCATCATCGACGAGATCCTGGTGAGCCCCAAGCTGCCGGCCGGCGCGCCCGGGGCCACGGCGGGGTCGTGACCATGCCGCCACGGGGCAACCGCAGCTACTCGTACCACTGCTCCTTCTGCGGCAAGGGGCAAGCGGAGGTGCGCCGCCTGATCGCTGGGCCCAACGGCGTCTACATCTGCGACGAGTGCGTGCAGCTCTGCAACGAGATCATCCGCGAGGACATGTCGCCCAGGGGCCGGCCGCAGGCGCAGCGCATTCCTCCGCCCAAGGCCATCTACCAGCAGCTCAGCGAGTACGTTATCGGCCAGGAGCATGCCAAGAAGGTGCTGTCGGTGGCCGTGTACAACCACTACAAGCGCGTGGCCGCCGGCCGCCACCTGCGGGACGTGGAGCTCGAAAAGAGCAACATCATGCTCATCGGCCCCACGGGCTGCGGCAAGACCCTCCTGGCGCGCACCCTGGCCAAAATACTGGACGTGCCCTTCACCATTGCCGATGCGACCTCCCTCACCGAGGCGGGCTATGTGGGCGAGGACGTGGAGAACATTCTGCTCCGCCTGATCCAGGCCGCCGACTACGATATCGCGCGGGCCGAGCGGGGCATCGTCTACATCGATGAGATCGACAAGATCGCCCGCAAGTCCGGCGACAACCCGTCCATCACTCGCGATGTGTCGGGCGAGGGCGTGCAGCAGGCGCTGCTGAAGATCATCGAGGGCTGCGTGGCCAACGTGCCGCCCCAAGGCGGGCGCAAGCACCCCCACCAGGAGTTCATCCAGATCAACACGAGCAACATCCTGTTCATCTGCGGCGGCGCCTTCGAGGGGCTGGAGCAGATCATCGACCAGCGCATCGGCAAGGGCCGGCGCAGCATCGGCTTCAAGGCCCACACCGCCCACGAGGACACCGCCAAAGTCAAGGACGAGCTCTTCAAGTACGTCACCCCCGATGACCTGCTGAAGTACGGCCTCATCCCCGAGTTCGTGGGCAGGCTGCCGGTCATCGTCAGCCTCCATTCCCTGGACAAGGGCTCCCTCATGCGGGTGCTGACGGAGCCCAAGAACGCCCTGGTCAAGCAGTACCAGCAGATCTTCGCCCTGGACGGAGTGGAGCTGGTCTTCACCGACGATGCCCTGGAGGCGGCAGCCGAAGAGGCCATGCGCCTGCGCACGGGCGCCCGGGGCCTGCGCACCGTCCTGGAGGAATGCCTCCTGGACGTGATGTACGAGATCCCCTCCCGTAGCGATATCAAGAAGTGCGTGGTGGATGCGGAGGCCATCCGCGGCCACCGGCGGCCCCTGCTGCTGACCCGCAACGGCCAGGTGGTGGACGTCTGGCCCGAGCAGGCCCAGGAAGAGACCGCCTGACCGTCGTTTGACTTCCCCAGTAGCGGCCGTCTATCCTGAAGGCGCCGTCATCAGGCCCGCCATGGCCAAGCAGCGGCTGGACGTCCTCCTGGTGGAACGTGGCCTGGTAGAGAGCAGGGAGAAGGCACGGGCCCGCATTCTGGCCGGACAGGTCTTCGTCGAGGGCAAGGCCGTCACCAAGCCCGGCATACTGGTGGACCCCGAGGCGACCCTGCGCCTGCTGGCCCCTCCTCGTTATGTCAGCCGCGGCGGAGAGAAGCTGGAGCACGCGCTGCGCGCTTTCTCCCTGGACGTGAACGGCCTCACGTGCGCCGATGTCGGCGCCAGCACCGGCGGCTTCACCGACTGCCTGCTCCAGCACGGCGCCTGCCGCGTCTACGCCATCGACGTGGGCTACGGTCAGCTCCATCCCCGCCTGAGAGGCGACCCGCGCGTGGTGGTCATGGAGCGCACCAATGCCCGCTATCTGAGACCGCTCCCCGAGCCCATCGACCTGGCCACGGTAGACGTCTCCTTCATCTCGCTGACCAAGGTGCTGCCGGCTGTGGCCGGCAGCCTGCGTCCCGGCGGGGCCATACTCGCCCTGTTCAAGCCCCAGTTCGAGGCCCGCCGAGGCGAGGTCCCCCGGCGGGGAGTAGTCCGCGACCCTCTGTTGCACGCGACCCTCATCGGTCGCTTCGTCGCCTGGGCGGTGGGGCAGGGCTATCGGGTAACGGGGCCGGTGCGCTCGCCGCTGCCGGGGGCCGAAGGGAACGTCGAGTTCTTTTTCCTGCTGCGGCCCGATGCGTAAGGTAGGCATCTTCGTCCATCCCCGGTTCCGGGCCGCCCACGACCTGGGGCGGGAACTGGAGCGCTTCCTCCAGGGCCAGGTCGAATCGGTCTGGCTCACCACTGCCTGGGACAGCCGCGCCCGCGAGCTGGTCCACGGGACGGAGCTGCTGGTCTGCATCGGCGGCGACGGCACTATGCTGTGGGCTGCCCGCGCCGTCATACCGTACCGCGTGCCCATCATGGGCATCAGCATGGGCAGGCTGGCCTTTCTGGCCGAGGTCCAGCCCGGTGAGGCGGTGGAGAAGCTGCGCCAGGTGCTGGCCGGCCAGGGACGGATAGAGGAACGCACCGTGCTACAGGCGAGCCTGGGCAGGCAGACCTACTACGGCCTCAACGACGCGGTCGTCGGCAGGGCCCGTCTGGGCCGGCCCATCTACGTGCAGACGCTCATCGACGGTGAGGCCGTGGCCCTGTACCGGGCCGATGCGGTCATAGTGGCCACCGCTACGGGCAGCACCGCCTACTCCCTTTCCGCCGGCGGGCCGCTCCTGCACCCCGAGGCGCGGGAGCTGGTGCTCACGCCCGTGTGCCCTCACCTGGCAGCGGCTCGGTCCCTCGTCCTCCATCCCGACGCTGTGGTGTGCCTCACCGTGCGTGGGGAGCACACGGCCTCCTTCAGCGTGGACGGCCAGGAAGACCTGCCCCTGGCACCGGGCGAATCGGTGGAGGTACGGCGGAGCCCGTACGTGGCCTGCTTCCTCCGCCTCTCGCCGCCCCAGCGCGATTACCTGTTCGTATCCCACCGCCTGGGGTGGCACCCCGGCAACACCGACCCCGACCGTCCCCTCGGCTCAACCTCCCGCCAGGAGGAAGACCTTGACGGACAGTAACGTCCCCGCGGAGCGCATCATCGAGAGCCGTTATCCGTACCGCGGCCACATCCTCAGCCTGCGCCTGGACACGGTGGAGCTGGCCAAGGGCGGCACGGCCCCGCGGGAGATCATCGAACACGAAGACGTGGCCGCCATCGTGCCGGTGGACGAGCGGGCCAACGTGGTGCTGGTACGGCAGTACCGGCTGGCCGTGGGCACCGACCTGCTGGAGGTGCCTGCTGGCGGCCTGCACCGGGGCGAGTCGCCGGAAGAAGCGGCCCAGCGGGAACTGGCCGAGGAGACCGGCTACCGGGCGCGCGAGCTGCGCAAGCTGGGCGGATTCTACGTCTCGCCCGGCTACACCAGCGAGTACATTCATCTCTACCTGGCCCAGGGGCTGGAGCCGGCCAGAGTCGATGCCGACCCCGACGAGGACATCGTGGTCGAGACGGTGCCCCTGTCCCACGCGCTGGCCCTAGTGCGCGAGGGCGTCATCCGCGACGCCAAGAGCATTATCGGCCTCCTGTGGGCGGCCCAGGAGCTGGGGCTGCTCGTTGAAGCTAAGGGTGGCGATGGTTAGAATGTCATTGGCCGTCGAGGTTTGGGAAGCTCGTAACAACCCTCCCTCACGTGCCCGATACCCCTGACTGGAGGTAAGCGATGGCGCAACGCCAGGCTGTGGCGCCGCCCCACCGCCTCGGCTTCGCCGCCACCCTGCGCCGGGACACCTGGTGGGTGGAGCCGGCGCTGGTGCTGGCCGCCCTGACAGTCTTCTTCGGCTACCTGACCGTTAGCGCCTTCCTCGACAACTGGGCCTTCGAGATCGGCCCTTACTTGTCGCCGGTGTTCGAGCCCAAGCTGCACGGCGTTTACAGCCAGTGGTGGTTCTCGCCCGCTCTGCTCATTCTCTGGGGCCCGGCGGGCTTCCGCCTCACGTGCTACTACTACCGGCTAGCCTATGGGCGCTCGGTGTTCATGAGCCCGCCGGCCTGCGCCGTGGGAGACCTGCCCCCACGCTATTACGGCGAGACCCGCTTCCCCTTCATCCTCCAGAACGTCCACCGCTATTTCCTGTACGTGGCACTGGTGTTCATACCCCTCTTGTGGATCGGTGCCATCCGCGGCTTTCACGACCCCGACGAGGGCTGGGGCGTGGGCCTCGGCTCCTTCATGCTGGTCATCAACGCCGCCCTGCTGAGCCTGTACACCTTCTCCTGCCACTCGCTGCGCCACCTGGTAGGCGGTGGCCTCGACTGCTTCAGTTGCTCTCTGTACAACCGGACCCGCCACCGCATCTGGTCGTGGGTGAGCAGGCTCAATGTCAACCACCGCCTGTATGCCTGGGCCAGTCTGGTCTTCATCGTCGCCACCGATGTCTACATACGGCTGGTGGCCAACGGCCACATCACCGATCCCAACACCTGGAGTCGCTTTTAGGGGGTGGAGCCATTGCCCGGCTATGAAGTGCACGAGTACGACGTCCTGGTAGTGGGCGCGGGCGGTGCCGGCCTGCGGGCCGCCATCGCTGCTGCCGAAGAGGGGGCCCGCACGGCGGTGGTCTGCAAGTCGCTGCTGGGCAAGGCCCACACCGTCATGGCCGAGGGCGGCATCGCCGCTGCCCTGGCCACCGTCGACGCCGATGACAACTGGCGGGTCCACTTCCGCGACACCATGCGCGGCGGCAAGCTGATGAACGACTGGCGCATGGCCATGATCCACGCCCAGGAAGCGCCCGAGCGGGTGCTGGAGCTGGAGCGCTGGGGTGCTGTTTTCGACAGGACAAGGGACGGGCGCATCCTGCAGCGGCCCTTCGGCGGCCACCGTTACTCGCGCCTGGCCCACGTGGGCGACCGCACCGGTCTGGAGATGATCCGCACCCTCCAGCAGAAGGCCGTGGCCCTGGGCATCGACGTCTTCATGGAGACCACCGTCAGCCGCATCCTCACCGATGCCGGTCGCGTGGCCGGTGCCGTGGCCTACCGGCGCGAATCGGGCGAGCTGCTGGTCTTCCGTGCCAGGGCGGTGGTACTCGCCACCGGCGGCGTGGGCAAGTGCTACAAGATAACCTCCAACTCCTGGGAGTATACCGGCGACGGCCACTCCCTGGCCTACTGGGCCGGCGCCGACCTGATGGATATGGAGTTCGTCCAGTTCCACCCCACCGGCATGGTCTGGCCTCCCAGCGTGCGGGGCATCCTGGTCACCGAGGGCGTGCGGGGCGAGGGAGGAGTGCTGCTCAACAACAAGGGCGAGCGCTTCATGTTCAACTACATCCCCGAGTACTACCGGGCCGAGACGGCCGAGAGCGTGGACGAGGCCGACCGCTGGTACACCGACAAGCGCAACAACCGTCGTCCGCCGGAACTCCTGCCCCGGGATGTAGTGGCCCGCGCCATCAACTCCGAAATCAAGGCGGGGCGCGGCTCCCCCCATGGCGGCGTCTTCCTGGACATCGCCACCCGCATGGGACGGGAGCAGATCCTGCGCAAGCTGCCTGGCATGTACGAGCAGTTCCTGCGCCTGGCCGATGTCGATATCACCAAGGAGCCCATGGAAGTGGGCCCCACCATGCACTACATCATGGGCGGGGTGCGGGTTGACGCCGAGACGGCCGCCACCACCGTCCCCGGCCTGTACGCAGCGGGCGAGGTCGCCGCCGGCCTCCACGGGGCCAACCGGCTGGGCGGTAACTCTCTCTCCGACCTGCTGGTGTTCGGCCGCCGCGCCGGCCTGCACGCCGCCCGCTATGCCGCCTCCCTCGCCCAGGTCCCCTCCATCAGCGGCGACGAGATCGAAGAGATCGCCAACGAGATGTACGCCCCCTTCCATTGCGCCGACGGCGAGAACCCGTTCTCCATCCAGAAGGAGCTCCAGGAGACGATGCAGGACCTGGTGGGCATCGTCCGCACCGGCGACGAGCTCAAAGAGGCCCTGCGGCGCATCCAGGCCCTCAAGGAACGTGCGCAGAGGGTCTCGGTCCCGGGCAACCAGCAGTACAACCCGGGCTGGCACCTGGCCATGGACCTGCGCTCCCTGCTGACGGTGGCCGAGGGCATCGCCCTCTCTGCCCTCGAGCGCAAGGAGAGCCGCGGCGCCCACACCCGCGAGGACTATCCCAAGGAGGACCCGGAGCAGGCCAAGTTCAACCTGGTGGTGCGCCGCAACAGCGACGGCGAGCCCGTCCTGGAAAAGGTGCCCCGCCCCGAACTGCCGGAAGAGGTCCGCAAGATTCTGGAGGAGGCTTAGCCCGTGGCCCTGAGGACCATCAGCATCTACCGTGGCGACAGTGGCGGCGGCCGCTTCGTGGACTTCCAGGTGGACGTGGAGGAGGGGAACGTCGTCCTGGACGTGGTGCTCAAGGTCCAGGCCGAACAGGCCCCCGACCTGGCCGTGCGCTGGAACTGCAAGGCCGGACGCTGCGGCTCCTGCTCGGCCGAGATCAACGGGCACCCGCGGCTCATGTGCATGACGCGCATGAGCATGTTTCCGGCCGACCGCCCCGTATACGTGGCGCCCCTGAAGACCTTCCCCCTGATCAAAGACCTGGTCACCGACGTCTCCCTCAACTACCAGATCGCCAAGACCATCCCGCCCTTCCAGCCGCGGCCCCCCGACCCCGATGGCCTGTACCGCATGAGCCAGGAAGACGTGGACCGTGTGCAGGAGTTCCGCCGCTGCATAGAGTGTTTCCTGTGCCAGAACGTCTGCCACGTCATCCGCGACCACCCCGAGAACAAGGCCCGTTTCTACGGCCCTCGCTGGTTCGTGCGCCTGGCCGAACTGGAGATGCATCCCCTGGACACGGCCGACCGCCGCCAGCTGATACGCGAGATGGCTGGCGTGGGCTTCTGCAACGTCACCAAGTGCTGCACTGAGGTCTGCCCGGAGCACATCAAGATAACCGACAACGCCATCATCCCTCTGAAGGAGCGGGTGGTGGACCTCTACTTCGACCCGTTGCGCTGGTTGGCGGACAGGCTGAAGGGCAAGCGGCCCGGAGCAGTGGGCGCCCAGCAGTAGCGAGCAGGCCGGGCGCCGCCCTTCTCAGGCGAGGGAGAGGCTGGCCTCGCGCCGCCTCGCCGATTGGCACAGGAACTCGACAGCCACGGCTCGCGCCGGCCATTGTCCCCTGACGCGCAACCCCAGCAAAGGCAAGTCGGGGCAGCCCGAGCGGAGCGCACGCAGCAGGCGTGCTTCCATGGGCGACGGTGGGTCGTCCAGGGGCGCTGTCAGGGCCTTCAACGCTGCCAGCCTGGCCTCGGAGCGAGACTGCCCCAGCCCCACGCCCAGCACGAGCGGCGGGCACAGCCGTTCGTGGCCCCCCCGCACCGCAGCCAGCACACGCCGCGCCACGCCTTCCTCCCCCTCGCCCTCCACCAGAGTGGAGCATCGGGCCACGCCCCGGCAGGCCCGCCCTTGCACCAGCACGCCGAGGCGGGCTCCCCCACTTGCCCCACTCTCCAGGACCAGGCGCGCTGGCCCTCCCAGGTAGCCTCCGGCAAGGGCGTGGCGGGCCGCCCGCCTCACGGCCGAGAGCAGCGTCCGAGCCTCCTCCCCCAGGTTATCGCTCACGGCGAGGAAGAACACCGGCGTCCCTCTGTCCTCGCACAGGGGGAGCGACTCGGCTGCGGCGGCCTCGGCGTTACGTAGGGCCAGGCCCAGGACGCGGCGCGTCCTGGGGTCACGCTCGCTCTCGTGGGCGCGGCGGAGCGCTGCGAGCACGTCGGGGGCCAGGGAGCAGGCAGCCGCTCGGCAGAGGTCCAGCGCGGCCTCGGTCAGGGCCGCCCTGTCGCCCTTCATAGGGCCCCCTACTTTATGACGGCGACCAGTTCCTGCACGGCGGCGGCGGCGCGGCGCAGTCCCTCCAGCTCGTCGGGGGCAAGGGGGGCCTCGTACACGGCCTCCACACCGCCCGCGCCGAGGCGCACGGGCACGCCGGTGTACGCGCCGCGGATGCCGTACTCCCCTTCCAGATAGGCGCAGCAGGGGAGGATGCGCTTCCTGTCCAGCAGGATCGACTCCACCATGGCCACCGTGGCGGCGGCAGGGGCATAGAAGGCGGAGCCGGTCTTGAGCAGGCTCACCACCTCGGCGCCGCCGTTGCGCGTCCTCTGGACGACGGCCTCGATGCGCTCCTTCGGCAGCAGGTGCGTGAGGGGAATGCCGCCCACCATGGCCGTGCTCACTACGGGCACCATGGTGGCCTCGGTGTGGCCGCCCAGCACGTAGGCGTGCACGTCCTCCACCGAGCAGCCCACCTCCCAGGCGATGAACGTCCGGTAACGAGCGCTGTCCAGCATCCCACCCTGACCGACCACCCGCTGCCTCGGCAGCCCGGTGACGTCCCGGGCCACGTGGCACATGGCGTCCATGGGGTTGGCGAAAATGATAAAGATAGCATCGGGCGACTGCTCCAGCGCCCGCTGGCAGACCTCGCGCACGATGCCGGCGTTGGTGTTCAGCAATTCTTCGCGGGTCATGCCGGGGCGGCGCGGCACCCCCGAAGTTACCACCACCACATCGGAGCCGGCCGTATCCCGCCAGTCGTTGGTGCCGACTACTCTCGCGTCGAAGCCCACCACGGGCGCGGACTCGGCCAGGTCCAAGGCCTTGCCCTGGGGCAGTCCCTCGATGATGTCGATCATCACCACGTCGACGTATCCGGTCTCAGCCAGGCGCTGGGCCATGGTGCCGCCGGTCATGCCGGCGCCGACCACCGTCACCTTTCTGCGCATGGTGTCCTCCTGAAGGGATGGTATGGGACCTGGCGCGGCGCTAGTCCATGTGGCGCAGCTTCTCGACGATGGCGTCGGCCACCTGGGACGTCCCCACCGCCGTCGGGTCGTCGCGGTGGGGCTTCATGTCATAGGTAACCGACTTGCCCTCGCGGATGACCGCCGCCATGGCCTGCTCCATACGGTCGGCGGCCGACATCTCGCCCAGGTAGCGTAGCATCATCACCGCCGAGAACATCATGGCCATGGGGTTGACCTTGTTCTGGCCGGCATATCTGGGCGCGCTGCCGTGCACCGGTTCGAACACGGCCAGGTCATCGCCGAAGTTGGCGCCAGGGGCCACGCCCAGGCCGCCCACCAGGCCAGCCGACAGGTCGGAGAGGATGTCGCCGTACAGGTTGGGCAGCACCAGCACGTCGTAGTTTTCAGGGCGCTGCACCAACTGCATGGTCATGTTGTCCACGAGCATCTCTTCGTACTGGATATCGCTGTATTCTTCGGCCACGCGCCGGGCCACGGCGAAGAACAGTCCATCGGTGTACTTGAGGATATTGTCCTTGGCCACGGCCGTCACCTTGCGGCGCCCGTAGGCGCGGGCGTACTCGAAGGCGAAGCGCACGATACGCTCGCTGCCCCATTCGGAGATGACCTTCAGGCTGAGGCCCGCGTCCTCGCGGATGGGCTCCATGCCGTTTTGCACGCACAGGTCGGAGACGACCCGGATGGCCGGGTGCCCCTTCTCGAACTCCAGGCCGGCGTAGAGGTCTTCGTGGTTCTCGCGCACGATGACCAGGTCGATGTTCTCGTAGCGGCTGCGCACGCCCGGGTACCACTTGGCCGGCCGTACACAGGCGTACAGGTCGAGCAGCTTGCGCAGCGCCACGTTCACGCTGCGGAAGCCGCCGCCCCGGGGAGTGGTGATGGGGCCCTTCAGGGCCACCTTGTTCCGCCGCACCGACTCCAGGACGTCGTCGGGCAGCACGCTGCCGAACTTCTCCAGGGCGTTGATGCCGGCCTCCTTCACCTCCCAGTCGATGGGGACGCCGGTGGCCTCCACCACTCGCACCGTGGCCTCGGTGATCTCGGGGCCCGTGCCATCGCCGGGGATGAGGGTGACGCGGTAGGGCGGGCGCAGGTCGGTCCTGTGCAGAGTTACCATGGCGCTAACTCCTTCCGTGAGGGTGTGGACGGCCGTTCATGGCCTTGGCACTCGAGACCGGTCCTGGCTGGCATGGGGCTGGTCACGGCCACGCTCCATAGGCGGGCTCCGCGATTCGGCCCCGCCGGCGGCGGGGCCGAAGGCCGCCTGCTGCCCGGGAGGGAGCCCCTAAGAGAAGCGTTCCTGGAGGAACCGAGCCAGGTCGAACTCCTCCCGCCGAGTTTCCAGCTCCCGCACCTGCAACTCGTAAACAGGGCGCTCCTCCCTGTAGAAGATGCCCAGGTGCACTCTGTCCTCTGTCAGGGCCAGCTCCATGGCCGCCTTCAGGTCGCGGGTGTCCCAGCCCTCGGGCATCTCCGTAACTCGCTGGTCATAGAAGTCGTAGGTGTTGTAGAACTCGGCGCACGGGCTGTGCACATGAATGAAGGAGAACCCCTTGTGCTTGATCCCCTCGACGATGAGCTGGGCCAGTTCGTTGGGGCGGGCCGAGTAGCCCCGGGCCACGAAGGTAGCCCCCGCTGCCAGGGCCATGAGCACCGGGTTCATAGGCTTGGCGATGACCCCGTACGGGGTGGACTTGGTCTTGTGCCCCATGAAGGAGGTGGGCGACGCCTGGGCCTTGGTCAGGCCGTAGGTCTGGTTGTCCATCATGACGCACGTGACGTCGATGTTACGGGCCGCCGCGTGGGGCAGGTGCCCCATGCCGATGGCCATCAGGTCGCCGTCGCCGCCCAGCACCAGCACCGTCAGGTCGGGCCGCGTCAGCTTTATGCCCGTGGCGATGGGCAGCGCCCTGCCGTGGACTCCATGGAAGCCGAAGGTGCTCATGAAGTAAGGAGCGCGGCTCGAGCAGCCGATGCCCGAGACCACCACCACCTGGTGCTTGGGCAACTGCAGGGCGGCCAGCGCCTTGAACGTGGCGCTCAGCACGCCGAAGTCGCCGCAGCCGGGGCACCATACAGGCTTCTGGTCGCTGCGATAGTCCTTGACCGTCAGGACATCGGATGGGCGCTCGGCTGTCGCGGCACCGTCAGGCATCGCGCATGACCTCCTCTATCTTGGCCAGGATCTCGCCCGGAGTGAAGGGCAGGCCACCGATCTTGTTGACGCGGATGGCCCGCACCCCCATGTGGGCCGCCAAGTGGTGGGCGAGCTGGCCCTGGTAATTGACCTCCGGCACCATCACCTTCTCCACCGAGCCCAGGAACTCCTGCAGTCGCTCCTTGGGCAGCGGGTTCAGCGCCCGCAGGTGGAGCCCTGCCACCTTATACCCCTTGGCCAGGGCGCGGTCAATAGCCTCGCGCACGGACCCCTCAGTGGCTCCCCAGGAGATGACGCCCAGCTCCGCCTTGGCCTCGCCGTAGCGCGTCGCGTACTCGGACGTGTCGATCTCCTGGCGGCAGGTCTCCAGCTTGCGGAAGCGCTTGGCCGTCATCGCCTCGTGCACCTGGGGAGTCAGCACGGGGTGCCCCAGCTCGTCGTGTTCCAGTCCCGGGGCCACGTAGGTGTGGCGGTCCAGACCGGGCACTGCCATGGGCGAGACGCCGGTATCTGTTATCCGGTAGCGCCGGTACTGGCCGGGCTCCACGCCGTCGGGCCGGAGCCGCTGCGCTACCTGCAGCGTCGACACGTCGGGCAGCTCCATGGTCTCGGTCCGGTGGGAGAGGGACTGGTCGGAGAGGAGGATCACCGGGCACTGGTACTTCTCGGCCAGATTGAAGGCGTTGACGATCATGCGCAGGCAGTCGGCCACCGAGCCCGGCGCCACCACGATGCGCGGGAAATCGCCATGCCCGGCGTAAAGGGCATGGAACAGGTCGCCCTGCTCCAGCTTGGTCGGCATGCCAGTGCTGGGGCCGGAGCGCTGGGCATCCACGATGACCACGGGTATCTCGGCCATGGAGGCGAGGCCCAGAAGCTCCACCATCAGGGAGAGGCCCGGCCCCGAGGTGGCCGTCATCGCCTTCACACCGGCATACGAGGCGCCGATGACCGAAGCCAGGGCCGCCATTTCGTCCTCGGCCTGGAGACAGACGCCGCCCAGCCTGGGCAGCTCCGCGGCCATGGCTTCCAGGATGTCGGACGCGGGCGTGATGGGGTAGCCGGCGAAGTAGCGACAGCCGGCATGCAGCGCCCCGGCCACGATGGCCTGGTTGCCGCTCACCACCAGCCGGGAGACGTTGTCGGCCGAGCCCAGCCAGAAGCCGTCACGCTTGGTGAGGCTGTTGACGTACTCGTATCCGTAACGCAAGGCCTCCAGGTTCTTGTCCAGGAGCTCCTTGCGGCGCTGGTAGCGGGAGACTACCATCTCCTCCAGGGCAGAGAGGGGCAGGCCGAACAACCCCGCCAGCACCCCCTGGATGAGGGTATTGGTGCCCCGCACGAACTCCAGCTCCTGCCGGGCGATCCTCTGGAAGGGGATGCCGTAGAGCACGATGCCATCCCCTTCCTCGCGGGGATGTACCAGCTCCGAATCGTAAATGAGGACACCGCCCGGGTTCAGGTCCTCCCGGTGCAGCTCGTAGGCCTCCTGGTCGAAGGCCACCAGCACATCGCATCCGTCGCCGATGGAGATGACGGGACGATGGCTGATCCGCACCTGGAACCAGGCATGGCCTCCCTTGATTTCTGCGGGATAGGTGCGGAAGGTAAAGGTATGGAAGCCGATGTGGGCCGCAGCCTGGGTGAAGTTCTCGCCGGTGCTGATTACGCCGCCAACTGCCGTGTCGCCGCCGATCCTGATGATGAAATCATCCCTGGGCATAGCTCCTCAGTCCTTTTGACCTCCTCCCCTGGTGGGGATGCCACAGCTATTGTAGCAGAGAGGGAGCCCTATGAACAGGGCCCATCGCCAGGAATAGAAGGATTCTAGAAGCGAGGCCCCTTTCCGCTGGGGCTCGCTTCGGCCTATATAATGGGGCTAGAGCCTTCCCGCAAAGGAGCGTCCGATGATCAAGGCATACGTGCTCATCGTCGCCGACCCCGCCCGCACTCCTCAGGTGGCCGAAGAGATACGCAGGATCCCGGGCGTGGTGGAGTGCCACCAGGTTATGGGGCCTTACGACATCGTGGCCGAACTGGAAGTGGAGAACCTGACCGACATCCCCCCTATCCTGGGGGAGCGCATCCGGAAGATCGAGGGCATCCACAGCACCACGTCGCTGGTGACCCTGCCCGAGAGCTAGGCGGACTCGGTCGGCTCCAGCACCACCAGCGGGTCGCCCTCGCTGACCCGGGCCCCGGCCTGCACCAGCACCTCCTTGACCCGGCCGGCCACCGGCGCGGCGACCTCGTTCTCCATTTTCATGGCCTCGATGACCAGCAGGACCTGCCCTTCCTCCACCGTATCGCCCACGTTGACCTCTACCCGGACCACCCGCCCGGTCATGGGCGCCATGACCACGCCTGGCCCGGCCGCCGTCAGGGCGCGGCGCGGCTGCGTCGATGAGGCCCTCGGTCGAGGCCTCGACGCGGCGCCGCCCTTGACCTCCACCTGGTGCTGGCGCGCGTCCACCAGCACCGCCAGAGGGCCCTCGCCGTGGGACTCCTCCGGCAGCTGGACGTAGTAGGGCCGTTCGTTGACGTAGACAGCGACGATGCCGCGGTGTCTCCGGGCCCGCACCGAGAACTCGCGGCCGTTCACGAGCACCGACTCGCCCCGGTGCTCCACTTCGAACTCCTGGCCGTCCACCACCAGCTTCACGGCACACCTACCCGGTTCAGGAGACGGCGACGACCGGCCACCTTCCACAGGGAAACCTCACGCCGGGGCGCGGCCGCTGGCTGGGGACGGGCGTGGTCTTGCGCCAGGGCCACCGCGATGGCCGCTACTTCTTCAGGCTCCAGGCCGCCACCCCGCGCCCGCCATTCCAGGAACTCCCGCGCCACCTGTGGGAACAAGACGTAGGAGACTACGTCCTCCTCCGAGCTCGCCAGTTCGCCCAGCTCCGCCCGCGCCTTCTCCAGCTCCGGCGGGATGTGGTCAGCAGGGCGGCCGCTGATGACGTCGGCATCGCCCAGCACCTTGCGCTGGACGTCGGGATCGATGGGCGCGGGGGGGCGGCCGTAGTACCCCTGGACGTAGGCCCTGGTCTCCCGCGTCACCTGCTTGTACCGCTCGCCGGCCAGGACGTTGAGCACCGCCTGGGTACCCACGATCTGGCTGGTGGGAGTGACCAGGGGCGGATAGCCGAGCTCGGCCCGCACGCGCGGGATCTCGGCCAGCACCTCAGGCAGGCGGTCGGCGGCGCCCATCTCCCGCAGCTGCGAGAGCAGGTTCGATATCATTCCGCCGGGCACCTGGTGGATCAGTACCCCCACGTCCACCGTCACCTCGCCCTCGAAGGCAGCGTACTTCCGCCGCACCTGCGCGAAGTAGTCAGCGATTTGCGACAGCAGCTCCAGGTCGAGACCTGTATCGTATGGCGTGCCGTGGAGCGTGGCCACAAGGGACTCGCACGGCGGCTGCGAGGTGCCCAGGGACAGGCTGGAGATGGCGCAGTCTACCACGTCCACCCCCGCCTCGATAGCCTTCAGCACCGCCAGCGGCGCCAGCCCGCCCGTGGAGTGGGTGTGGAGCTGCACGGGCACCGGCACCGTGTCCTTCAGACGCTTGACCAGCTCGTAGGCCTCGTAGGGACGGAGGATGCCCGCCATGTCTTTGATACAGATGGAGTCGGACCCCATCTCCACCAGCTCCTGGGCCAGGCGGGCATACAGGTCGATGGTGTGGACAGGGCTTATGGTGTAGCAGATGGTGCCCTGGGCGTGGCCGCCGTACCGCTTCACGGCCCGGATGGCCGTCTCCAGGTTGCGCAGGTCGTTGAGGGCATCGAAGATGCGAAAGATGTCCATGCCGTTCTTGACGGCCAGCTCCACGAACTTCTCCACCACGTCGTCGGCATAGTGGCGGTAGCCGACGACGTTCTGCCCACGCAGCAGCATCTGCAAGGGAGTGCGACGGAAGCACTGCTTCAGCCGGCGGAGGCGCTCCCAGGGGTCTTCGCGCAGGAAGCGCAGGCAGGTGTCGAAGGTGGCCCCACCCCAGACCTCGACGCTGTGGAAGCCCACCTCGTCCATCAGGGGGGCGATGGGCAACATGTCCTCGATGCGCATACGGGTAGCCAGCAGGCTCTGGTGGGCATCGCGTAGTGTGGTGTCGGTGACGCGCACGCCCATGGCCGCCGCCTCCCTAGAGCGGGATGTTACCGTGCTTCTTGGGCGGGTTGGTGTCGGTCTTGTTCTTCAGCATTTCCAGGGCGCGGATGATCTTGGCCCGCGTCTGGCGCGGGTCGATGACGTCGTCGATGAAGCCGCGGGAGGCGGCCACGTACGGGTTAGCGAACTTCTGTCGATATTCTTGGATCAGCTCTTGCCGCCGCGCCTCCGGGTCGGCCGCCTGTTCCAGCTCGCGCCGGAAGACAATGTTCACCGCCCCCTCCGGCCCCATGACGGCGATCTCTGCCGTGGGCCAGGCGTAGTTGATGTCGGCCCGCAGGTGCTTGGAGCCCATCACCAGATAGGCACCGCCGTATGCCTTGCGCACGATGCAGGTCACCTTGGGCACCGTCGCCTCCGAGTAGGCGTAGAGCAGCTTGGCCCCGTGCACAATGATGCCGCCGTGCTCCTGGTCGGTGCCTGGCATGTAGCCGGGCACGTCCACAAGGGTGACGATGGGGATGTTGAAGGCATCGCAGAAGCGCACGAACCGCGCCGCCTTGCGGGAAGAGTCCGTGTCCAGCACGCCGGCCAGCACCGCCGGGTTATTGGCCACTATGCCCACAGTGCGGCCGTTCATGCGCCCGAACCCCACCACGATGCTCTGGCCCCAGTAGGCGTGCACCTCCATGAAGTCGCCGTCGTCGACGATCCGATAGATGACCTCGTGCACGTCGTAGGGCTTGGAAGGGTCTTCGGGCACGATGTCCAGCAGGTCGTCGCACGAGCGCTCGGGGTCGTCGCTGGGGTCGAGGGCTGGCGGGTCTTCCATGTTGTTGGAGGGCAGGAAGGAGAGCAAGCGCCGAACTTCCTGCAGGCATTCTTGCTCCGAGTCCAGGACGAAGTGGGCGACACCGCTCTTGGTGGCATGCACCTGAGCGCCGCCCAGCTCCTCGTGGGTCACCTCCTCCTGCGTCACTGCCCGCACCACGTCCGGCCCGGTGATATACATGTGGGCGGCGCGGGTCATGAAGATGAAGTCGGTCAGGGCAGGCGAGTAGACGGCCCCTCCCGCGCAGGGCCCCATGATGACCGAGATCTGGGGTATGACGCCCGAGGCCAGGGTGTTGCGCAGGAAGATGTCGCCGTACCCGCGCAGCGAGACGACCCCCTCCTGGATGCGGGCGCCGCCCGAGTCGTTGATGCCGATGAGGGGAGCGCCGTTGCGCAGGGCGAGCTCCATCACCTTGCAGATCTTCTCGCCTACGGCCTCGGACAGCGAGCCGCCCAGCACCGTAAAGTCCTGGGAGAAGACGTAGACCAGGCGGCCATCGATGGTGCCGTAGCCCGTCACCACCGCGTCGCCGTAGTAGCGCTGGCGGTCGAGCCCGAAGTCGGTGGCGCGGTGTACTACCAGGGCGTCCAGCTCCTCGAAACTGCCCGGGTCAAGAAGCAAGTCCAGGCGCTCGCGAGCGGTGAGCTTGCCGCGCTTGTGCTGGGCCTCGATGCGTTCAGGCCCGCCTCCCAGACGGGCCTGTTCCTTCAGGCGCAGGAGTTCCGAGAGCTTCTCCGACAGCGGCTTGCCCTCTATGGCCATGATCGCCTTCCTGTGGGCTGCAAGGTGCGGGCCAGGCGGGGCCCTGGGCCCGATGCTAGCACAGGCATTATCGTCGCGCAATCTGCCTGGGCACCAGCGCCGGTTCCCTAGCGACGGGGTATCTTCAGCCTGTCTCCGGGACGCAGGCGGGTGGGGTCGAGCCCGGGGTTGGCAGCCAGTAGCTCCTCCAGGGTAACGCCGCAGCGCTGGGCGATCTGCACGGGCACATCTCCCGCCTGGACCACGTACTCGTCGCCACAGGGGCCGCCCGTCCCGGGCGTGGGCGAGACCCCGGCCACGGGCGAGCCGCCCAGATAGGTCACCGGCGGCGGCGTGGCCCAGGGCGAGGCGGTGGGCACGCGGCTGGGGTCGGTGAGCTGCACCGACCCCACCTGACCGGGCGCCTGGGGCGCCGCCCGCCCGCCGCAGGCCGCCGCCAGCGCCACCACGGCCAGCGCCCACAACCAGGGCCAGCGCCTGCCCTCAGCCACGGCTCGTCACCCAGGGCCGATGGTACCAGTCAGGGCAACGAGGGAACAAGGGCAGGCCGGCCCACTCCCAGCAAGGCATCGATCACCACCAGCGACATGCGGGCGGCCTCGGCCAGGGCGGCCGCGTCCACGTACTGGGCCGTGTCCTCGGCCGTGTGATAACGCGGGTCGTCCTGCCTGTGGAGGAACACGGCCGGTATATCCGCTTCCAGGAAGCTGGCGTGGTCGGAGGACGTGCCGGGCGGCAGGTTGCCTATCTGGTAGGGGACGCCCAGGGCCTGGGCCTCCCTAGCCGCTTCCTGGGCCAGCTCGCTAGTACCCACGATGAGCCAGCGGTCGCCCACTCCTACCATGTCCAGGTTGATCATGGCCAGTAGCTGGGCGCGCTCGTCGGGGCTGAGGCGGGAAACGAACTCATGGCTGCCCAGAAGCCCCTCTTCTTCGGCCCCGAACAGCACGAAGCACACGCCCCGCCGCTGGGGATCGTCGGCCAGGATGCGGGCCAGCTCTAGGACCACCGCTGTGCCCGAAGCATTATCGTTCGCCCCGGGCGAGATGGGCACCGAGTCGTAGTGCGCCCCCACCAGGACTCGACAAGGCCCCTCGTGGGGGCGGGCCACCACGTTGTACGACGTCTTGACCGCGGGCTCGGCCACCCGCAGGAAGACCCGCACAGGCCCCTGGAAAAGCATCTGCAGCAATGCCTGGCCGTCCTGCTGGCTGACAGCCACGGCCGGCAGGGCGGCGCCCTGGGGCATCACCCCCAGGAACAGGCCGGGGCGGTCGTTATAGACGATGACGCCCACCGCTCCGGCGCGAAAGGCATTGCCCACCTTCTCCGCGAAGGTGATGCCCCCACGCTGCACCAGGGCGATACGGCCCGGCGTGTGGGCGGGGAACTCTTCGGGCCGCCCCTGTCCGCCGTACACCAGCTCCGCCTCCACCTGCCCTGGAGGACTGAAGACGATGGCCAGCGCGTCGATGCTGCGAGCGGCTGGCGAGCGCATCCGCAGCTCTACGTCCCGCGTCAGGGTGGGACGGATGGCGAAGGACTGCTGCTCCACACGGTACCCATAAGAACCCAACGTTTGGGCCAGGTAGCGGGCCGCCTGCTCCTCGGCGGGGCTGCCTGCCGCCCTCGGGCCGACGGTGATGGACAGGAACCGCACGTGCTCCAGGGCGCGCTGGGACTCGAAAACGGGCGCTACGGATATCTGGCTGCCAGGCGTCTGCTCGACCGGAGGAGGCGTGGGCGAGGCAGCGGAGCCCCGGCACGCTGCCAGGGCGATGGCCAAGAGGAGGAGGGCGGCCCAGTGCCTCACAGGGGAGAGGTTAGCGCCGGCCCCGCCAGCGGTCTAGCCAGGAGCGCAGGCGCCCGCCCACGCCCTGCCCGTGCATCTCCAGCGGACGCCCCCGCCACCGCCTCTCCGGCCAGCGGAAGGGACGCCACAGCGAGAGGACGAACACCAGCAGGAAAGTGGCGATGCCGGCCAGGACCAGCGAGCGCCCAAGGTCTCCCACCGAGGGCGTCATCACGTAGCCGAGAATGATGACCACCAGGGCTACCAGGAGCACCTGGCCGATGCTGGGACGGGGCGGGGAAAAAGAGAGGCGGGGTCGGGACAGACGGCGCCAACGCTCCCACCACCGACGCCATGAACGCCGCGGACGCTGGCGCTCTGCCCGTTCAAGGATCTCCTCCACCTCGCGCCAGAACTTATCTGACATGGCCCCTCCACCTCACGCCATGGAGCACAGCAGGCGTGCCCATTTTAGACCCACGGGCCCAGGCCGTCCAGAGGTCGCCAAACATGACAGGGTCCCCGGCAGTCCCGGGGGCCCTTCGGGCTCCATCTTCGGTTCGGCCCCTTCCCTCGCCTCATCCTGGGCAGCATGCCCGCCGCGACATTCCACCCTGGCTCCCTTCCAGAGGGCTGGCTAACGTCCGGGGCGAGTTCAGGGGCCAGTCGCCAACCGCCCCGTGGTCCCACCACGGGGCCTTGCTAGGTCCACTTGGAGGACCGCGACCAGCTTGTGGGCTCTGATCACGGCCTCACCCCCTTCCACCACCCTTATAGCCCCGGAGGGCCAGGCTGTCAATATTAAAGCGTTAGTGAAATCTGTAACTTATCCTAAAAGCTCGTCGTCATCGGCGCGCACCAGCACCCGCCGCGACGCCAGCGGGTCGTCGGCAGGGGCCACCACCCCTGCCTGCTCCAGGGCGCCCATCAGCTTCATGGCCCGGTCGCGGCCGATACCTAGCTGCCGCTGCAGCATGGAGACGGAGATGCGGTTGTGGCCCATGGCCACTTCCTTGGCAGCCTGGAAGAGCGGGTCGTCCTCCCCGCCCATACCGCCCTCCCGCACCTGCTCCAGCAGGTGGTCCAGGGGGTCGGGGCGCAGGTGACGAAAGCGGTCGTCGGCCCACCAGGACACTACCCGCTCTATCTCGGCATCGGATACGTAGCAGCCCTGCAGGCGGCGGGGCTTGGCAGCATCGGTGGGCATATAGAGCATGTCGCCCCGTCCCAGCAGCTTCTCGGCCCCGGCCATGTCCAGGATGGTCCTCGAGTCCACCTGGGAGCTGACGGCGAAGGCGATTCGGGTCGGGAAGTTGGCCTTGATAAGGCCAGTGACCACATCGACCGAGGGCCGCTGCGTGGCCACGATGAGGTGTATACCCGTAGCCCGGGCTAGCTGGGCGAGGCGGCAGAGCTGGCGCTCCACCTGGTACGGCGCCGACATCATCAGGTCGGCGAGCTCATCGATGATGACCACCCAGTAGGGCAGTCTTTCCGGCGCCCGCGGGCTACGGTTGTAGGCCTCGATGTTGCGGGCCCCCACCGCGGCGAAGGTCCGGTAGCGCGACTCCATCTCCTGCAGCACCGCCTGCAGTACCGCCGGCACCTCCTCCACTTCCACGATGACGCGCGAAAAGAGCAGGTGCGGCACCGGCGCGAAGGCGGCCAGCTCCACCCGTTTCGGGTCGATGAGCACCAGCCGCAGGTCTTCGGGCGTGTTGTGCATGAGCAGGCAGGTAATGAGGGAGTTGATGCAGACGCTCTTGCCGCTGCCAGTAGCGCCGGCGATGAGCAGGTGGGGCATCCGGGCCAGGTCAGCCGCCACCGGCTCGCCCGAGACTCCCTTCCCCAGGGCCACGGCCAAGCGCGAGCGCGAGGCCAACTTCTGGAAGGAAGGGCTCTCGATGACGCTGCGCACCGTCACCACCGACGGCGACGTGTTGGGCACTTCGATGCCGATGAAGGGCTTGCCCGGCACCGGCGATTCGATGCGGATGCTGGGCGCCGCCAGGGCCAGGGCCAGGTCGTTGGCCAGGGCAGTGATGCGGTTGACCCGCACCCGCGTGCGGGAGACCACCTCGCTGCGATACTTGGGACGCCCATCCTTGTCGTGGACGATGCGTCCCTTCTCGTCCCGCTCCGGCACCAGCCGCGTCTTCACTTCCCAGCCAGGCTCGATGCCGAACTGGGTAACGGTAGGCCCCTGCTGGATGGAGACCACCCGGGCGTCCACACCGAAGCTGCGCAGGGTGTCCACGATGAGCTGGGCGCGGGCCTCGTTGTCGGGAGGCCTGGACTCCTCCCCCACTTCGTTCAGCAGGTGCACGGGCGGGAGTTCCCAGCCGTTGAGGGTGCGCTTCCGTTTCGTCTCCGGGGCGGCCGCGGGCGGCGTCCCTTCCTGTCCTTCTTCCTCCTGCTCTCCATCGCCCTTTGCCTGGGACTGCCATTCCTCGTCCCAGCGGGCCACGAGGGGGGGCAGGCGCGACGGCGGAGGCTCCAGCTCCCATTCCTCCTGTTCCTCCGCTGGCGCCGGCAGTAGCGTGCCCACCCAGGCAGCCAGGGCACGAGCGCCCTGCCAGCTCCTCCGGGGCAGGTCGAGAGAGGAGAGCCAGCCCAGCGCCACTCCCAGACCCATGGCCAGCCATACGGGCAGCCGCGGCCACAGGAGCACGAGGGCGGCCGGGGCGGCAGCCGCCCAGGCTACGGTGGCGGCACCGCCGCCGCTCAGGAAGGCCCCCGCCTGACCACCCGCTGAGACCTCCCGCAGCGAGACCCCGGGCAGCCCCAGCGAAGGATGGACGAGACCCATCGCACCCAGGGCGAAAGCCAGCACCAGGTGACAGGCCAGCCAGACCCGCCAGAAGGTGGGCGAGGCCGCCCGACGACGCCTCAGCAGGGACAGATCGAAGGCGAGGGCCAGCGCTGCCAGGGGCAGGCCCAGCCCCAGCCAGCGCAACAGAGTCCGGGCCGCGTCCAGCAGCAGCGGCACCAGAAAGACGAGCCCGGCGCCGGCGCCCGCCGCTGCAGCCACCAGCAGCAGCGGCCACGGCTGCAATCCTGGCCCCCGCCGTCGCGCGCGGCGGGCACGCACTGCGCCGTATCGGCGGGTGGCCGCCATCGGCGACCGGCGCACGTGGCGCCTCTGCGACCGCGTCCGCAGGCTCACCGTGTCACACCTCTACCGTCAGCGGCAGGACCATGGGCCGACGACGCGTCTCATTGTACACGAACTGCACCAGCGCCTCATGCAAGCGGGCATTGAGGTCGGCACGGTCGCCCGAGCCCTTGGACAGCACCTCCATGGCCACCTTGCGCGCCCGCTCCAGCACCTTGCGCGACATTTCGTGCTCCATGAAGCCCCTGGCTACCAGGTCGGGCGGCCCCATGGGCTTGCCCGTATGCCTGTCAACCGTCACCAGGGCCACCAGCACGCCATCGCTGGCCAGGTGGCGGCGGTCGCGCAGTACTACCTTGTCCACCCCCACTGCCAGGCCGTCGACGTACACCAGGTCGGCTGGGGCGCGGCCCACCACCTTGCCCCGTTCGCCGTCGAGCTCCAGAATGTCCCCGTCCTCGAGCACGAAGACGTTCTCGGGCGCGACGCCCATGGCCTTGGCCAGCTCCGCATGCACTACCAAATGGCGGAACTCGCCGTGCACGGGCACGAAGAAGCGGGGGCGCAGCAGGGCCAACATTAGCTTCAGCTCTTCCTGAGCGGCGTGGCCGCGCACGTGGACATCGGCGACGCGGCTGTGCAGCACCGTGGCCCCCAGGCGGTACAGGTTGTTGATGGTGCGATTGATGAGCACCTCGTTGCCCGGGATGGGCGAGGACGACAGGACCACTACGTCTCCCTTCTGGATCTCCACGTAGCGGTGGTCGCGGTTGGCCATACGCACCAGAGCGGAGGTCGGCTCCCCTTGGGCGCCGGTGGTGAGGACCACCACTTTGTCCGGGCGCAGGCCCCGCATCCGCTCGATGGGCGCCAGCAGGTCCTGGTCTGTCTTCAAGTAGCCCTGCTCCAGGGCCATGGCCACGTTGTCCAGCATGCTTCGGCCGGTCACGAAGACCTTACGCCCGCAGGCGCTGGCGGCGTCGGCCACCTGCTGGACGCGAGATATGAGGGAGGCGAAGGTGGCCACGATGACCCTCCCCTGGGAGCTGGCCATCACCCGCCAGAGGGTATCGCCGACGATGCGCTCGGACGGCGTGTAGCCCGGCACATCGGCGTAGGTGGAGTCGGACAAAAGCAGCAGCACGCCCTGACGCCCCAGCTCCGCCACGCGCTGCAGGTCGGTGGGCAGGCCCATGACCGGCGTATGGTCCAGCTTGAAGTCGCCGGTGTGAAATATGACGCCAAGGGGGGTGTGGATGGCCAGGGCCGCCGAGTCGGGTATGCTGTGCGTCACCCGTATGAACTCTACCGAGAACTCTCCCAGGCGCACCCTCTCTCCCGGCTGGACCATCCGCAACTCCGCCTGCTCCAGCAGGCCGTGCTCCTTCAGCTTTACCTCCACCAGCCCGCGGGTCAAACGGGTGCAATAGATGGGCGCGCGCAGCTTGGGGAGCACGTAGGGCAGGGCCCCCGTGTGGTCCTCGTGCCCGTGGGTGATGACGATGCCCCGCAGCTTGTGGCGGCGCTCCTCCACGTAGGTAACGTCGGGGATGACCAGGTCCACGCCCAGCATCTCCTCTTCGGGGAACATGAGGCCTGCGTCCACCACGATGAGGTCGTTGCCCAGCTCCAGGGCCATCATGTTCTTGCCGATTTCGCCCAGGCCGCCCAGGGGGACGATCCTCAGCTTCTCAGGCATGGCTCTTCACCTGCCCCTGGGCCGGGGCCGGCCCGTCGGAGTGTCGGCGGACGGCTGCTGAGGAGGGCATGCCTCTGTCACCGGGGCGTTGCACTGTCAGAACAGGCGCATCTGCTCGGCCCGCTCCATCGGCTGCGGGGACGCAGACTCGCGGCGGGCCTCTTCGAGCACCTGGCCCAGCTTCTTGAAGTCCTCTTCGATGGTCTCGCGCATGGCCGGCTGGTGGAGGGCTGCCGCCGGGTGGTAAAGGTGCAGAAAGTACGTGCTGTCCTTCCGCCGTACCTGCCCGTGCACCTTGCTGATGGAGTCCTTGGGGAAGAACCAGGCCAGGGAGTGCCGCCCCAGAGTAACGATGACCCGCGGTCGGATGAGCTCGATCTGCGCCTCCAGGTACTTGCGGCAGGCAGCTATCTCGGAGGGGAGCGGGTCGCGGTTGTTGGGCGGGCGACACTTCACCACGTTGGTGATGTAGACCTGGTCGCGCCTCAGGCCAATGCCCTCGAGCAGTTCTTCCAGGAACTTGCCGGCCGGCCCCACGAACGGGCGGCCCTGCCGGTCCTCGTGGTACCCGGGCCCTTCCCCGATGAACATGACCTCGGCATCGGGAGGGCCTTCACCGGGGACGGCGTGGGTGCGAGTCTCGCTGAGCGGGCAATCGGGACAGGTGCGAATGCGCCGATAGAGCTCTTCCAGCGTCGTCATTCCTCGACAGCCGATGATAGCACGCGCGCCGAGGGCATTCAACGCGGCCAATCGGAGCAGGCAGGCACGCCCCCCAGCGATCCGGCCAAGGTCACGGCCCGCACGATGGCCCGCTCCACCGCTCGGGCAGCCAGCGCACCCAGAGCGGTCAGGTCCACCGCCTCGCCCCGGCGGCCCGTGGAGAGGGCGAACAGTACATCGCCGTCCACCTGCGTCCAGATGGGCCGCACGGCGCGCGCCATGCCCGCCATGGCCATGGTAGCCAGGCGCGAACAGGCCGCCTTGTCCAGGGGCGCATCGGTGGCCACGACACCGATGGTGCTGTTCTGTCGGGCCAGGGGAGAGATGCCCCGCGACCGGCGGAGGACTTCCAGCGTGGGGACGTAGCCCCGCTCAGGCCCTCGCACCCCCGCCACGATCTGCCCCGTATCCGGGTCCACCACCTCTCCGAAGGCGTTCACCGCCAGCACGGCCACCACCCTCGTGCCGTCGCTCCCTTCTTCGCAGGCCACGCCGATGCCGCCCTTAGTGGCCCGGGCCAGGCCCAGGGCCTTGCCGACGGTGGCGCCCGCCCCCGCCCCCACGCTGCCCTCGGCCACGGGCCCGGCGGTAGCGACCTGGCAGGCGGCATACCCCGCCTCGGGGCCGGGACGTACGTCGCTGCGTCCCAGGGTCAGGTCGTACACCACTGCCCCCACGACGATTGGCACCGGGCCGGCGCTGGAGGGAAAGCCCGCCCCTCGCTCCTCCAGCCAGCGCACCACACCATCGGCAGCGGCCAGGCCGAAAGCACTGCCGCCAGTCAGCAGCACGCCGTGCACCCTGTCCACCAGGAAGCCGGGTCGCAGCAGGTCGGTCTCCCTGGTGCCCGGAGCGCCCCCCAGGACAGCCACGCCCGCCGTGGCCCCTTCGGGACAGAGGATGACTGTGCAGCCGGTGCAGGCATCCGCATCGGTCCAATGGCCCACCAACAGCCCGGGCAAGGGCATCGGGTCCTTCTGTCGGGACATGCGTGCTCCCCGCCTGAAAGAAGCGGCTCGGACAAGCGTTTATACTATACGGGAAGCATGCGCAGGTGGCACGTACCCTTCGTCTGGCGGTTGCTAGTGGCGGCCATCTTCCTTTGCGGGGCGGGGGCGCTGGCGTTCGCCGCCGTGGCCGGCCCGGCAGGAACCAGTCCCGCCCGTCCGCCGGCGCCCTCACAGGCGGAAGTGCCACCCGACATCCTGGCCCCCAGCCCCGAGGCCGGCCTCGGCACTGGCCAGGCCCAGCAGTCCACCCAGTCTCCCGCCAGCCCGGCACGTCCGCCCACGTCCTCGCCCGCACCGCCACGGGTGGTCAACGACCTGCCACCGGTGCGCATACTCATCCCGGCCATCAGGGTAGACGCTGAGGTGATGACCCTAGGCATGGACGCTCAGGCGGTGCCACAGGTGCCCGACCGTACCAACTCTCCCCGGCCCGGCGCCGTGGTGGCCTGGTACGACTTCACGGCCCCGCCCGGCCGCGGCTCCAACGCCGTCTTCGCCGGGCACGTCACCTGGAACCGGGCCCCGGCCGTGTTCTGGGCGCTGGGCCAGCTAACGCCCGGCGACCAGGTGCGAGTGGTCGTGCGCGACGGTCGCCAGCTCCTCTACGAGGTCACGGAGACATTCATGGTGGACCCGTCCCAGCCCGATGCCATCCGAGTCATGTATCCCACCAGCGAGGACGTGGTGACGCTCATCACCTGCGGCGGCACCTTCGTGCCCGACCGCTCGAGCCCCCTGGGCGGCGATTACACCCACCGGGTGGTGGTGCGGGCCAAGCTGGTAGGCGTGGAAGGCTCTCAGGCCACGGGCTAGCCGTACTCCTCCCGCTGCAGCGCCACCGACATACCCATGCCCGCGCCCATGCACAGGGTGACCAGCCCCCACTCCAGGTTGCGGCGTGCCAGCTCGAATGCCAGGGTGCCGGCCAGGCGCGCCCCGCTCGCCCCCAGCGGGTGTCCCAGAGCGATGGCGCCGCCGTTGACGTTCACCCGTTCCCAGTCCCACCCCAACTCGTAGCCGCAGGCCAGCACCTGGCAGGCGAAGGCCTCGTTGATCTCGATGAGGTCGAAGTCCGAGAGCGCCATACCCGTCCGCTCCAGCAGCTTCCGGGTGGCAGGCACCGGCCCGATGCCCATGATGGTCGGGTCCACACCCACCGTGGCCGCGTGCCTGACGGTGGCCAGGGGCTTCAGCCCTAGCTCTCGCGCCTTCTCCTTGGACATGAGCAGACAGACGGCGGCCCCGTCCGTGCGCGGGCTGGAGTTGCCGGCCGTGCAGATGCCGTCCGGCCGGAAGCTGGGCTTGAGCTGGGCCAGCTTTTCCAGACTGGTATCCTCCCGCGGCAACTGGTCGCGGTCCACGGCCACCCTGGAGCCATCCGAGTAGGCTATCTCGATGGGGATGACCTCCCGCTGGAAGGTGCCCTCGTTCCAGGCGCGGACAGCGCGACGGTGGCTCTCCAGGGCGAAGCGGTCCGAGTCCTCACGGGTGATGCCCCTTTCCTGGGCCAGCTTCTCAGCCGTCATGCCCATGTTCATGATCCAGGGCTCCACCTTCTGGTACCAGCGCGGGAGCCACTGCGGCTGCCTGGGGCCGGGCCAGGAAGTGGGCAGCATCTCCCGCGTCATCACCTCGGCCGCCTGCACCTGTTGCAGGTCCCGCTCATCGCCGGGCGGGATAGGGGCGACACGGTCCAAGGTCTCCACTCCGCCAGCCAGGACGATGTCCGACATGCCACAGCGGATAGAGAAGGCGCCCTGCACCACCGCCTGCAGGCTGGACCCGCACTGCTTGTTCAGATCGGTGGCCGAAATGGAGAAGGGCATGTCGGCCTCGAAAAGGTAGTGGCGAGAGCGAGTGAGCACGCCGGCAATGCCCACCGATCCCATAATGATCTCGTCTATCTGCGTCGGGTCGAGGCGGTTACGCTCCACGATAGCCTTGATAAGTGGCACAACCAGCTCGACATGGGTGATGTCGCGATAGGCGCCCTTCTGCCCGGCCCGGCCGAAGGGAGTACGCACCATATCGACGATGACGGCGTCCCTCATGGTCGCTTACCTGCCTTTCCCTGCGCCTGCAGGATACTCAACACTTTATCACACCTGGCAGCCGGGGCAGTAGTGCGTGGAGCGGCCCGCCACCCGCACCCTGGCCACGGCCGTGCCGCAGCGAGGGCAAGGTTCGCCCTGCCGACGGTATACCCCCACGTGTAGCTGATGCCGCCCCCGCTCTCCGCGGGCGTCGAGATAGGCGAAGAAGCTGGTGCCGCCGTGACCGATAGCCCGTTGCAGCACCCGACCGATGGCAGCGCACAGCCTCTCCGCCTCATCGGGAGCGATGGAGCCACCCGGCCGCAGGGGCGAGATGCCGGCCTCGTGTAGCGCCTCATCGGCGTAGATGTTGCCCAGGCCGGCCACCAGCCGCTGGTCCAGCAACAGGGCCTTGACTGGTGCCCGTCTGCCCGCCAGCGACCGCCGCAGGGCCTCCGGGGACAGGGCACCGGCCAATGGCTCCGGCCCCAACTTGCCCACCACCTGCTCCGCGTCGGCCACCACCCACATGCGGCCCAGCTTGCGCACATCGCGGTAGCACAGGTGGGAGCCATCGTCCAGGCGGAACCAGGCCCGCAGGAAACGGTCTTCCGGCAGCCCCTCGCGGCAGTGGATCAGGGCCCCCGTCATGCGCAGGTGGACTATCCAGGTGTTGCCGTCGTCCAGGGGGATGAGCAGGTACTTGCCCCGCCTCCCGACGGAGGCTATCCGACGGCCCACCAGCAGAGAGGCAAACGCTGCGGCGTCGGGCGGCCAGGCGGGAAGCGCGGGCATCTCGGGCGAGAGCCAGGTGTCCACGATGGCCCGGCCTACCAGCAGCGGTTCTAGCTGGCTGCGGATGGTCTCCACCTCGGGCAGCTCAGGCATCGCTCTCGGCCGTGGGGCGCCGCGGACCCGGGGTCACTCCATATCGCCCCAGGTCTTGCCCGCCTTTACGTCTACGCGCAACGGCACTGCCAGCTCAGCAGCCCTGGGCATGATCTCCAGCACCAGCGCCTGCATCTCCGCTAACTCGGCGTACGGGCACTCGAAGATAAGCTCGTCATGCACCTGCAGGACCATCAGCGAGCGCAGGCCCCTGCGCTCCATCTCCTGGTAGACACGGGCCATGGCGATCTTCATGATGTCGGCGTTGGTGCCCTGAATGGGCATGTTTATGGCTGCCCGCTCGGCCGCCTGGCGAACGTTGGCGTTGGCCGAATTGATCTCGGGCAGATAGCGCCGCCGGCCGAATAGCGTCTCGGCGTAGCCCAGCTCCCGCGTCCGCTGCACCGTCTCCTCGATGTAACGCCTGACGCCCGGGTACTTCTCGAAGTAGCGGCGGATGAACTCGGCCGCCTCCTCTTGGGGTATGCGCTCGCGCACCGACAGCCCGTAGGGGGTGAGGCCATACAGGACGCCGAAGTTGAAGACCTTGGCGCGCCGCCGCATCTCCGGCGTCACCCTGTCCAGGGGCACGCCGAAGACCTGGGCCGCGGTAACGGCATGGATGTCCTCGTCGCGGCGGAAGGCCTCTACCAAGGCCGGGTCGCCGGTGTAATGGGCCAGGATGCGTAGCTCGATCTGCGAGTAGTCGGCGGAGAGCAGGTAGGGGTCTGGGCCCACGTCTCGGGCGACGAAGGCCCGCCGTATCTGCCGTCCCAGCTCCGATCGCACCGGTATGTTCTGCAGGTTGGGGTTGCTGGACGATATGCGCCCCGTAGCCGCGCCCGTCTGGTTGAAGTCGCTGTGTATGCGGCCTGTCCGCGGGTTCACCAGGCCCGGCAAGGCGTCCACATACGTGCCCTTGAGCTTGGTGAGCTCCCGGTACTCGAAGATGAGGTCGATGACGGGATGGGTGCCCCGCAGCTCCTCCAAAGACTGGGCGTCGGTGGAGTACGAGCCAGTCTTAAGCCGACGGGTCTTGGGCAGCCTCAGCTCCTCGAACAGGACGCGGCTGAGCTGCTGCGGCGAGCCGATATTGAAGCGGTGCCCCACCACCCGATAGATCTCTTCCTCTACCCGACGGACTTCCTCGGCCAGGACGCCCGACATCTCCTTCAGCACGCCCACGTCCACGGCCATGCCGTTCAGTTCCATCCGGGCCAGGACGGGAACCACTGGCATCTCCACCTCGCGGAAGAGGCGCTCCTGGGCGCGCTCGCGCAGCATCTCCTCCAGCCGGGGCCGCAGGCGCAGGGTCATGTCGGCGTCGGCGCAGGCGTAGCGACCGGCGGCATCGATGGGCACTTCGGCCATAGAGAGCTGGTCGCGGCCCCGCTTGCCTATGAGCTGGGTGATGTCGGTCATCTCCACGCCCAGGAGGCGCGAGGCCAGCCACTTGAGCCCCAGAGTGCCCTCGCCGGGGCGATAGGTGCCGCCGCCCTCGCCGGCCAGAAAGGCGGCGATCATGGTATCGAACCGCAGACCCCTCACCCAGATGCCGTGCTGGGCCAGCATCACCATGTCGTACTTGGCGTTGTGGGCGGTCTTCTCGACCCTTTCCGACTCCAGCACGGGGGCCAGCCGCGCCAGCACCATCTCCAGGGGGAGCTGCCTTGCGTCGCCGATGTGGCCCACCGGCACGTAATAGGCCTCGCCCGGGGCCACGGCGAAGGAGAGGCCCACCAGTCGGGCCCGCATGGCCTCCAGCCCGGTGGTCTCGGTATCGAAGGCGAAAGAGCCGGCGTTTTCCAGCCGTCGGGCCAGTTCGGAGAGGGAGTCCTCGTCGTCCACGATGCGGTACCGCTCGCTGCCGGGCTCGGCCGGGGCGGGGCGGCCCGCCAGGGGCATCTGCAGCGGGCGCTCCTCCTCGTGCCCGTCGTCCGGCGGCAGGCGGGGCACCAGACTCTTGAACTCCAGCTCCCGGAAGAGGTCCAGCACTCGCTGGCGCCGGTAGTGGGCACGAAAATCGGCGGCCTGCAGGTCCAGCGTCACCGGCACGTCTGTGGCGATGGTGGCCAGCTCCTTGGAGCGCCTCACCTGCGCCTCGTACTGGCGCAGGACCTCCCGCAGCCTGGGCGGCTCCACCCGCTCCAGGTTCTCGTAGAGCGCCTCGATGCTGCCGAACTCCTGGACCAGGCGCACAGCCGTCTTCTCGCCCACGCCCGGCACGCCGGGGATGTTGTCGGTGGTATCGCCTTTGAGGGCCTTCAGGTCGGGTATCTGCTGGGGCAGGACGCCGTAGCGTCGCTGCACGTCCTCGGGGCTGCTGTAGACCACGAAGTCCCGCTGGTACGGCCGGTAGAGCATGAGCCGCACTCCCGGCCGCACTAGCTGGGCGATGTCCGAGTCCAGGCTGACCAGGAAGGTCTCCACGCCGGCCTCCGCCGCCTGGCGCGCCAGGGTGCCCAGGATGTCGTCGGCCTCGTAGCCCTCCAGCTCGTAGATGGGTATGCCGAAGGCCTCGATCATCTCGCGGCAGCGCCCGATCTGGGCGCGCAAGTCGTCGGGCATCTCCACCCTGTGCGCCTTGTAGTTAGGGTCGAGCTGGTGGCGGAAGGTGAGTCGCCCCTTGTCCATGGCCACGATGACGTGGCTGGGCTTCAACTCCTGCAGCACCGAGAGCAGCGTATTGGCGAAGCCGTAAACGGCGGTGATGACCTCCCCCGTGTGGCGCACAGTGAGGGGCTGCTCCCGCATGGCGTGGTAGGAGCGGTGGATGATGCCGTGGCCGTCCAGGAGCACCAGCAAGGTCTTGGCCTCGTTCACGCCACCGATTGTAGCACCGCAGGCCCGACAGCCGCGCTAGCTTAGGGCAAAAGACGCGCGGCTACCTTGCCGTAAACGTTAAATTACCTTAAAATGCCCACGCACGGTAACCGAGCAAACGAACGGAGGCATCATGTCCAGGCCTGTGTTGCGTACGCCCCTGTGCGATCTGTTGGGCATCGAGTACCCGGTGATACTGGCGGGCATGGGCTCCAGCGGCACCACTCCCGCCGTGGCCCGAGCGGAACTGGTGGCCGCCGTGTCCAACGCCGGCGGCCTGGGAGTCATCGGCGGCGCCGCCTTCCCGCCGGACGAGCTACGCCGCGAGATACGCAAGGTGCGCGACCTGACCGACAAGCCCTTCGGCGTCGACCTCCTGCTGCCCACCCTGGGCCAACTGCCCCCGGCACCCGGTGGAGGCGAGGGGGCCGGTCGCGACTGGCGGGAACTGGTGCCCGGCGACATCCGCGAGTTCGTCCTCCGCCTGAAGCGCCAGTTCGACCTGCCCGATGTACAGCCCGAGGCCATGCCGCGCTTCACCCCCGATTACATCCAGCGTCAGATGGAGGTGGTCCTTGAGGAGCGCGTGCCCGTGTTCGCCTCGGGCCTGGGCAACCCGGCGCCTTTCGTGCCCGACCTGCACCGTCAGGGTGCGCGGGTCATCGCCCTGGTGGGCAACGTCAAGAACGCCCGTCGCGTGGCCGACGGCGGCGCCGACGTGGTGGTGGCCCAGGGCTACGACGCCGGCGGCCATACCGGCCGCATCGGCACAATGTCCTTGGTGCCGCAGGTGGTGGACGCTGTGGCGCCCACGCCGGTGGTGGCGGCAGGCGGCATCGGCGACGGCCGCGGACTGGCAGCCGCCCTGTGCCTCGGCGCCGTGGGCGTCTGGGTGGGCACCGCCTTCCTGGTGGCAGAGGAATCGCCCCTGGACCCTGAGCTCAAGCAGCGCATCCTGGAGGCCAGCGAGGAAGACACCCGCGTCACCCGCATCTACTCGGGCAAGACCATGCGCAACATCACTAACCCCCTCATCGAGGAGTGGGAGCGGGCCGGCGTGCCCACTCTGCCCTTCCCCTTCCAGGGGGCTATCATCCGCGAGGTCACCTACGCTGCCCAGAAGGCGGGCCGCAAGGAGCTGCTCATGAACCCCGCCGGCCAGGTGGCGGGCATGGTGCGCCGCATCCGCCCTGCCCGCGAGATTTTGGAGGATATGGTGGCGCAGGCGGCGGAAGTCCTGGCCCGGGTGCTCCCTTCGCGGGTGCAGGCGTCCCCTCCATGAGAGCCCGGCACCCATAGCGGGGCGTCCGGCTGCGGGCCTGGCCATCGTGTATAATGCCGTCGCCCGAAGCTGAACGAGGAGGCGAGCGATGGCCAAGGACAACAGCCGGTTCTGGGGTTTCGTCAGTGGCAACATGCCCGGCGACGTTCTGACAGCGCAGGCCCGCGCCATGGAGGGCCTGGGGCTGGGCGGGATCTGGGCGCCGCAGATCTACGGGCCGCCCTGGTGCGCCCTGGGCGCCTGCGCCGCTGTCACCCAGCGCATCACCCTGGCCAGCGGCATCGCGCTGGCCTTCGCCCGCAGCCCCTTCGAGACCGCCATGGCCGCCATGGACCTGGACCGCATCTCCGGCGGCCGTTTCGTGCTGGGGCTGGGGCCCAGCGTGCGTAGTTGGAGCGAGGGCTTCTTCGGCATGCCCTACGGCAGGCCGGTGGAGCATTTGCGCGAAGTCATCCACATCGTCCGCGAAGTGGTGGCCAAGAGCCACAAGGGCGAGCTGAGTTCGTTCCAGGGCAAGTACCACCGCCACGACTGGCGGGAGTTCCAGCCCCTGGCAACGCCCGTGCGCCCTTACATCCCCATATGGGTAGCGGCGGTGCGCACGCCCCTCGTGCGCCTGGCGGGCGAGATGGCCGACGGCCTGATCGGCCACCCTATCTGGTCCGTGCGCTGGGCCAAGGAGCAGGCGCTGCCGGCCCTGCTGGACTCGCTCGCCAGGGCGGGCAGGCAGCGTGCCGACGTGCACTTCAACGCCTGGTTCTGGGTAGTCATAAACCGCGACCGGCGAGAAGCCATCGAAGACGCCAAGGGCACGGTAGCCTTCTACGCCGGCATCCAGCAGTACGAGGACTACTTCGCCGCGCACGGCTTCCAGGCAGAGGCCCGCCGCTGCCAGCGCTGGGTGAAGGAAGGCAACTACGCCGCCGGCGCCCAGGAAGTGAGCGACGAGATGGCCCAGACCTTTGTCATCTGCGGCGATCCGGACGATGTGCGCCGGCGGCTGGAGCCGGTATTCGAGTTCGTGGATTCCCTCACCCTCGTCCCGCCCATAGGCGGGCTGCCGCCAGAGAAGGTGGCAGCGTACGCCCAGGCCATCGCCGAGACCTTTTACCTGTAGCGGGCAACGAGCCGGCCCTCGCGCTCATTCGGCCTCGTCACGTAAGGGGCACCAGGGCCCCGCGACGAGCGAGGAGAGTGCGGTCGTGCACCGTGGCCAGGGCCCCCTCCGAGGTGGGCGCGTTTATTCTTGACAATTTAGCCTGCCATACCATATTATTCTCCATTGACGATACCGCTGTACCAGTCGAGGGGAGGTTGCTGTCATGTCCCAGTACGCCCATCCCGAAGTGCTAGTGTCCACCGACTGGGTGGCCGAGCACCTGAACGATCCCAAGGTGCGCCTGGTGGAGGTGGACGTGGACACCGCCGCCTACGAGACAGGCCACATCCCCGGCGCCGTGGGTTGGCACTGGAAGAACGACCTGGAGGCCCCCATCCTGCGCGACATCGCCCCCAAGGAGCTGCTGGAGGACCTGCTCTCGCGCTCCGGCATCGCCAACGACACCACGGTCGTCCTCTACGGCGACAATAACAACTGGTTCGCGACCTATGCCTTCTGGCTGCTGAAGTACTATGGCCACGAGGACGCCCGCGTCATGAACGGCGGCCGCAAGAAGTGGATCGACGAGGGCCGCCCGCTGACCACCGACGTGCCCTCCTACCCGCGGACCCAGTACCGCGCCAAGGAGCCCAACCCCGAGATCCGCGCCTTCCGCGACGAGATCCTGAAGCGGCTGGGCTCCTCCGACCTGGTGCTGGTGGACGTGCGCTCGCCAGCCGAGTACAAGGGGGAGATCCTGGCCCCGGAGAACCTGCCTCAGGAGGGCGCTCAGCGACCGGGCCACATCCCCGGCGCGAAGAACATCCCCTGGGCCACCGCCGTGCGCGAGGACGGGACCTTCAAGGACCCGGAAGAACTGAAGCAGATCTACCAGTCCCTGGGCGTGACCCCGGAGAAGGACGTCATCGCCTACTGCCGCATCGGCGAGCGCTCCTCCCACACCTGGTTCGTGCTCAAGTACCTGCTGGGCTACCCCAAGGTGAAGAACTACGACGGCTCCTGGACGGAGTGGGGCAGCCTGGTGGGCGCGCCCATCGAGAAGTAGGTCCCCGGCGTCCCCGCTCGCCTTGCCCTGGCCCCACCGCCTCCCTATGATGGGGGGCGGCCATGGCCGAGGCGGGCGGGGTAGCTGTCCGGGGCAGGCACCTGGACATCTGGGGAAGGCGCCTCTTCTTGCGCGAGGCGGCGCCTATCGCTCCCGCCCATGCCCATGCCCTCCTGCTTCATGGCTGGGTGGGCACCTCGTCCTGGATGTTCCGCCACGTACTGCCCGAACTTGGACGCCACTTCCACGCCTACGTTCCCGACCTGCCAGGCTTCGGTCGCTCCCAGCCCCTGCCCCGTCGCCCCGGTCTGGACGACTACGTCCGCCTCTTGCGCGACCTGCTGGACGCCCTGGACGTGGACCGCTGCCACGTAGTGGGGGCATCGGTGGGGGGCACGCTGGCCCTTGCCTTCGCCAGCCGCTACCCGGAACGGGTGGAGCGGCTCGTATTGGTGGGGCCAGTGTGGCGCGGGGCAGACCTGCCCCGTCGGTTCCACCTCTTGTTCCGGCTGGTGGACTGGCCCGGCCTGGTAGATGTCATCCCCAAGGCGCCCATCAAGTGGTGGATGGTGGTGCGGCGGCTGGACATGGCCCGCGATACTCGTCATCTCTCGCCCGAGGATCGCCGGCTCATGGCTCGGGACGTGATGCGCGTGTCGAACCAGACCCTGGTCAACGTGGCCCGCGAGCTCCTGCGCCTGGACCTCACCCGCGAGGCGCGCCGGGTCTGCGCCCCTACCCTGGTGCTGGACGGGGAGGAGGCGCGCATGGTCCCGGCCTGCGCCTCCGTGCGCCTGGCCAGCGCCATCCCGTCCGCCCGCTGCCACATCGTTGCCGGCTGCGGCCATAACCTGGTCCTGGAGCGTCCCGACGCCTTTCTGGAGCTGGCGCTTCCCTTTCTTAAGGGAGAGCCCAGTTGCCAGACGCGGGACCTTTCGGGTTAAAATTGGCACGACCTCGAGGGAGGAAGAGGCCATGAGCGAAGGGCCCCTGTCCGACGTGCGCGTGCTGGAACTTCCCGGGGCGGTGGGCGCCTACTGCGGCAAGCTGTTAGCCGACCTGGGCGCCGACGTGATCAAGGTAGAGCCCCCGGGCGGCGACCCGTCCCGCCGCATCCCGCCCTTCTTCCACGACGACCCGCATCCCGAGAAGAGCCTCTATTTCTTCGCCTTCAACACCTCCAAACGCTCCATTACCCTGGACATGGCCACCGCCGACGGCCGCGTCCTCCTGCGGCGGCTGGCCCAGCGCGCCGACGTGGTCATAGACTCCTTCCCGCCCGGCCACATGGACGCCTTGGGGCTGGGCTATGAGTCGCTGCGCCAGGGCAACCCGGGCCTCATCTACTGCTCCATAACAGGGTTCGGACTGTGGGGCCCCCACGCCAGCTACAAGGCCAGCGACCTCATCGCCGTGGCCATGAGCGGCATGATGTATCTGGCCGGCTTCCCAGAGGACCCGCCCAACCGGCCCTACGGCGACCAGTCCCACTACTGCGCCTCCGTCCAGGCCGCCGCCGGCATCCTGACCGCTCTCCTGCACCGAGACCGGACGGGGCAGGGGCAGGTGGTGGAGGTCTCCATGCAGGAGGCCCTGGCCATGAACCAGGAGACGGCCATGCAGTACTGGGACCTGCGCCAGGAGCTGCGGCGTCGCCAGGGCGAGGGGCGCCGCCTTCCCAGCGGGGAGTGGTTCCGGGTGCCCGGCATCGGCACCTACGAGTGCGCCGACGGCCATGTGTATCTGATGATCGGCGTCCCGGGCTTCGGCGCGCCTATCTCCGTGCTCATCCAGTGGATGGCCGAAGAGGGCATGGCCGGGGACCTGACCAGCCCGGAGTGGCAGGACGTGTTTTCTCGTCTCGACTTGCGCCTCCTGGTCCAGCTCTACCAGGGCGCCGACGTCAGCGCCGCCCAGGAGTGGCTGCCCCGTTTCCGCCACGTCGACGGCATCATCGAGCGCTTCGTGCGCACCAAGCGCAAGCAGGAGCTTTACGAGGAAGGGCAGCGCCGCGGCCTGCTCGTAGCGCCCGTCAACACGCCCCGCGACGTGCTGGACAACAGGCAGCTCAACGAGCGCGGCTTCTTCGTGACGGTGGAGCACCCGGAGCTGGGCGCTGCCATTCGTTATCCAGGGCCGCCGTACCGACTGAACGGCACGCCGGCCCGCATCTGGCGCCGGCCGCCGCGTATCGGGGAGCACAACCGGGAGGTGTACCTGGACGAGCTGGGGCTCACGGAGGCCGAACTGGCGTCTTTGGCCGGGGCCGGCGTCATCTGAGTGGTCGCGCCGTCGTTCGAGGAGGTGATGCCATGACCACCGACAACCTGCCCCTGGCAGGCATCCGCGTGGCGGACTTCTCCTGGTTCGGGGCCGGGCCCATCTTCACCCAAGCCCTGGCCCACTACGGCGCCGAGGTCATCCGTGTCGAGTCCCAGATCCGCCTGGACGGGCTGCGTATCACCCAGCCCATGCCCAAGGACAGGCCGCCCGGGATCAACCTCTCCGGCTATTACAACAACTTCAACGCCGGCAAGCTCTCCTTCTCTCTGAACATGGCCAGCGAGAAGGGAAGGGAGGTAGCCCTGCGGCTCATCGCCAAGAGCGACATCGTGGCCGAGAACTTCACCCCGGGCACCTTCGAGAAGTGGGGCCTGACCTACGACCGCATCGTGCAGGTGAAGCCGAACATCATCATGGTGCGGGAGCCCATGCAGGGCCTCACCGGCCCCCACCGCGACTTCGCGGGCTTCGGGGCCGTCATCACGCCCCTGGCTGGCATCAGTTACCTGTCGGGCTTCCCTCACCGGCCACCGGTAGGGCTGGGCACCAACTACACCGACTACGTTATCAACCCGGGGCACGCGCTGGTGGCCACCCTGGCTGCCCTGCACTACCGGAACCGCACCGGCAAGGGCCAGCTCATCGAGGTGGCCCAGCTGGAGTCCTCGGTAAACGTCATTTCCGTGGCCCTGCTGGACTGCTCCGCCAACGGGCGCGTGCAGGAGAGGCAGGGCAACCGCCTGCCCTATGCCTGCCCCCACGGCGCCTACCGCTGCCTGGGCGATGACCGCTGGGTGGCCATCGCCGTATTCACCGACGGCGAGTGGCAGGCCTTCTGCCAGGTAGTAGGCGAGGAGTGGACTCGGGAAGAGCGCTTCGCCACCCTCCTCGGCCGGAAGGCGCACGAGGACGAACTGGACCGCCTCATCGAGTCCTGGACATCGCAGCGCGAGGCCGAAGAGGTGATGGAGCGCCTGCAGGCCGCGGGGGTGCCGGCCGGCGTAGTGCAGAGCGCCGCCGATACGCTGGACCACGACCCGCACCTGAAGGCGCGCGGCTACTACCATTACCTGGAGCACCCGGAGGCAGGGCGCACCGCCTACGACGGCCCCGGCTTCCGCCTCTCGGCTACACCTGGCGGCCCCAGGGGGCCAGCGCCGCTCCTGGGCCAGCACACCGAATACGTCTGCAAACACGTACTGGGCCTCTCCGAAGAGGAGATCGCCGAACTGGTAGTGGACGGCGTGCTGCAGTAGGCCAGCGCGAGAGGCACGCCTGGCGGTGCAAGGGCGGGCCACTGGCCGCCCGCCGGGCCGCACTCTGGAACCCTCCCTCCGTGGCCTCCTGGTCAATCTTCGTCAGGTCTGTAGCCCGGTACTGGACAAGTCGCTCAGGAACGGTTAGCATTTCCTCAATCTCAGCACGAGAAAGGAGGGTGTCGTATGAGCAACGGCTACCCCGTGACCTTCGACGTCCCCATGCAGAAGGAGTTCGACCGGGCCCACGTCCTCTTGCGAGTGGTCGTGTTCTGGCTGGTAGGCTGGGTGCCCGGTTTGCTCTACTACGTTCTGCCGGCAGTGGCGGCCCTCTGGGTCTCCCAGAAGGGGCCCCAGCGCTTCCTGCAGGAAGACACGCCCAAGCTCACCAGCTGGATACGTATGGCCATGGCCTTCTATGCCTATCTGTTCATGTTCACCGACAAGCTGCCGCTCGAGCGGCCCGAAGAGGTGGTCACCCTGGAGGTCCAGCCCGGCGGCAACCCCAGCGTGGGCTCAGCGCTCCTGCGCTTCTTCCTGGCCATCCCCAGCGCGTGGGTGCTGGGCATCCTCTACCTTGTGGCCTACGTCATGTGGATAGTGGCAGCCATCCAGGTGCTGACCCAGGGCAGCTTCTCGGAGGGCATCGCCAGCTTCTTCCGGGGCGTGCTGGCCTGGCAGGCGCGGCTCTTCGTCTACCTCGGCTCGCTGGTGGAGCCCTACCCGCCCTTCGCTCTGGAGACGGGCCCGCGGCCAACGGCGGCCGCCTGAGACTGGCCAGAACGCGCGCCGCCCGTATGCCCTGACGGCAGGGGGGCCGGCTACAATGGGCATGTGAGCGACGCCGCTCGCTACGGTGAGCTCTTCCGCAGGGCCTATGCCGCCCTTCACGGCGGCGCGCCCGACGAAGAGGCTGCTTTCGTCCAGCGGCGGTCGGACGAGAGCCTGGAGGAGTTTCTGGCTCGCTCGCGTCGCGAGGCCCTCGCACCACTGCGCGACGCCCTCCAGGCCATGACGCCGCCTGCCGGGCTGGACGACGCCCATCGCCTCCTTCTGGAGGCCATCGAATGCGCCCTGGAAGCCGATGCCGCCCTGGCCGCCCAGGTCCGGGCCTACGGCTGCGGGGACTACCAGCAGAGCATCCAGCACTCGGAACGGGTGGCCGTCCTGGCCCAGAGGGCAGTGGAGGTGGACAGGGAGCTAATCCGCGCCCTCTGGCGGGCCGAAGAGGCCACGCCCGGCACCCTGGCCGCCCTGGGCCTGGTGGACGTCCTGCCCAGGGGGGATGACACCCGGCGCCTCAGTGATGAAGAATAGGGTTAGTCCGCGACGGGACGAGAGGGAGGTCACCTATGGCCCTGGTAGACGGCGGCGACCTGGTGGTGAAGGCCATCAAGCGCGAGGGGGTGGATGTCATCTTCACCCTCTGCGGCGGCCACGTCCAGGCGATATACGACGCCTGCCTAGACGAGAACGTGCGCGTCATCGACGTGCGTCACGAGCAGGCTGCCGGCCACGCTGCCGAGGGATGGTCGCGGGCCACCCGGCGCTGCGGCGTTGCCGTGGTCACCGCCGGGCCGGGGGTCACCGATGCCGTAACCGCCCTGGCCAACGCCTGGCACAACAAAAGCCCCATGCTGGTCATCGGTGGGCGAAGCCCCCTCAACCGCTTCGAGATGGGTGCCCTGCAGGAGATGGACCAGTTAGACCTGGTGCGTCCCATCACCAAGTGGGCCCGCTGCGTCTACGAGACCAAGCGCATCCCCGAGTACATCGCCACCGCCTTCCGCCATGCCATGACCGGCCGCCGCGGCCCCGTCTTCCTGGAAATCCCTTCCGACGTCCTCTTCCAGAAGGTGGAGGAGTCGGAGGTCTATTTCCCCGAGCGCTACCGCCCCGAGGGGCGCCGCTACCCCGACCCAGAGGTGGTGAAGCAGGCAGCCGCACTGCTCGCCAGGGCCGAGCGGCCCATGGTAATGGCCGGCTCGCAGATCTACTGGGACGAGGCCCACGAGGAGCTGCGCCGCCTCATAGAGTTGCTGGACGCACCTGTCTACCTGAATGCCATGGGCAGAGGGTGCATCCGGCAGGACCACCCCCTCTTCTTCTCGCGCACGCGCCGCACCGCCTTCGCCCAGTGCGACGTGGCCCTGGTCATCGGCACCCCCTTTGACTTCCGTCTGGCCTATGGGAGGCGGTTCGGGCCCGAGGCGAAGATCGTGCAGATAGACTCCGACCCTGTCGAGCTGGGCCGCAATCGCGACGTGGACGTGGCCCTCGAGTCCGATGCCAAGGCCGCCCTGCAGGCCCTCATAGCAGAGCTGGAGGGGCGCTCGTACCGACACTCCGACTGGGTGCGCGCCCTGCGCGAGGAGGAGGACAAGATCCGCGCCCAGCGGGAGGAGTGGGAGAACTCGGACCGGGTACCCATCCATCCGTTGCGCCTGTGCCGCGAAATCGCCCGCTTCGTGGACGAGAACACCATCGTGGTAGGGGACGGCGGCGACATCGTGAGCCTGGCCTCGCAGGTGCTACCCATCAACCAGCCCGGGCAGTGGTACGATCCGGGACCCTTCGGCACCCTGGGAGTGGGCACGGGCTTCTGCATGGCCCTGTCCTGCGTGTACCCCAACAAACGCATCCTGATGGTCAATGGCGATGGCACCTTCGGGCTCAACGGCTTCGAGTTCGATACCTTCGTCCGCTTCGGCATGCCGGTGGTGTCGGTGGTGGGCAACGACCGCCAGTGGGGCCAGATCACCGTGGGCCAGAAGCTCATGTACGGCAAGGACAGGGTCATCGCCTCGCTGCTGGGCGACAACGCCCGCTACGACCTGGTAGTGGAGGCGCTGGGCGGCCACGGCGAGTTCGTCACCGAGCCCCAGCAGATCCGACCCGCGCTGGAGCGGGCCTTCGCCTCGGGCAAGCCCGCCTGCGTCAACGTCATCCTCGACCAGGAGCCGCCCGGCCTGCGGGGCGGCTACGAGTTCATGTAGGCGCCTCTGCCTCCATGGGCTACTGCGTCTTCTGCGAGATCGTGGCCCGCCGGGAGCCCGCCGAGGTCCTCTACGAGGACGAGCAGGTGATGGTGTTCCGCAACCGCCTGCGCTGGGTGCCGGTGATGCTCCTGGCCATTCCCAAGGAGCACATGACCCAGGAGCAGCTCTGGCGCGACATGGGCCGCGTGGGCGAGGTGGCGGTGGAGATGGGGCGCAAGTTCTGCCCCAACGGCTTCCGCCTGCTTTCCAACTTCGGCTTCGACGCCATGCAGTCCCAGGAGCACGCCCACGTGCACATCCTGGGCGGCACCTTCCTAGGCGAGTACGTCTAGCGGCAGCCCTCCGGCCCCGGCCTACAGGGTGCCCCGCAGCCTGGGGTCCAGCCTGTCGCGGGCGCTGTCGCCCAGGACGTTCACCGCCAGCACCGTCAGGGCCAGTGCCGCCCCGGGGAACAGGACCAGGTAGGGCGAGCGCTCGAAGTACTGCAGGTTCTCGGGCTTGAGCATGGCCCCCCAGGAGGTCTTCCACAGGGGGTCGTCGGGGGGGATGCCCAGTCCCAGGAAGCTGAGGGCGCCCTCAGCCAGCATGGCCCCGCCGGCGATGATGGACGCCGCCACCAGGACAGGAGCCAGGGTGTTGGGCAGTATGTGCACCATCATGATGCGCAGAGGCCTCGCCCCCATGGCCTGTGCCGCCAGCACGAAGGCCTCCTCCCGCAACGAGAGCACTACCCCCCTCACCAGCCGGCTCACATAGGGGGCGATGAGCACCGCCAGCACCACCACCACACTCAGCATGCCCTGCTGCCAGATGGCGGCCACCAGTAGCAGGAACACCAGGGCGGGTATGGCCTGGATGCCGTCCATCACCCGCTGGACCAACAAGTCCACGGTGCCGCCCAGGTACCCCGTTATCAGGCCGATGATGGCGCCGATCACGGTGCCGGCCAGGGTAGCCGCCACGCCCACCAGCAACGACACCCGCGCCCCGTATACTACCCGGCTGAACACGTCCCGGCCGATGGCATCGGTGCCGAAGAAATGGTCGGCCGATGGCCCCTGCAGCCGCGCCCTCGGGTCGCCGGCCAGGGGGTCGTGGGTCGCTATCCAGGGGGCGAAGATGGCCACGATGACTATGGCGACGAAGATGAAGGCGCAGGCGGCAGTCAGCGGCTCGCGCCGGAGGAAGCGAAGCAGCCGCGACCATGCCTCCAGGGCGAAAGCCGGGGCCAGGCGCGGGCCCAATGCCACCGGCACGGCCAAGTCGGGGTTGCGCTCAGCCATGAGTGCCCTCCTCGCCGGTCATTTCATATCTGTGCCGTCCCCGCCAGCCTCACCCTGGGGTCCAGCCACGCGTAGGAAAGGTCTACCAGGAAGTTCATGGCCACCACCATGGCGCCGATGACCAGCACCGTCCCCTGCACCAGGAAGTAGTCCCTGGTGGCGATGGACTCGAAGGCCACGAAGCCCAGGCCCGGCAGGTGGAACAGGTACTCCACGATCACCGTGGAGCCGATGATGTACACGAACTGGTTCCCTAGCACCGTGATGACCGGGATGAGAGAGTTGGCCAGGACGTGGCGCACGATCACCACCTGCTCCCCCAGCCCCTTGGCCCAGGCAGTGCGCACATAGTCCTGGCGCATCACTTCCAGCACGGACGACCGCGTGATGCGCATGGTGATGGCCGACAGGGCATAACCCAATATGAGCCCCGGCATCCACATGGCCTCCAGGTTACGCATGGGGCTCTCCCAGAACTGCTGGAAGGTCAGCGGGGGCGAGTAGCTGAACCATATCCCCCCGTAGACCAGGACGATGGTCGCTAGCCAGAACACGGGAATGGTCAGCCCGATGACGGAGAACAGGCGCGTCACCTGGTCTAACAGGCTGTTGCGCCTCACCGCCGATATCACCCCCGCCGGCACTCCGACGATGACCGAGATGACGATGGCCAGGGCCACCAGCTCCACCGTCACAGGCAGGGCGGCTTTGATGCGGTCCCACACCGGCTGCTGCTCGCGGAAGAACGAGCGCCCCATGTCGCCCCTCAGCACCCCCGAGAGCCAGGTCCAGTACTGCTCCCAGAGCGGCTTGTCCAGCCCCATCTCGGCGCGGAGCTGCTGCACCTGCTCCTCGGGAAGCCTCTGGCGCAGCTTAACCGTCAGCGCATCGCCCTTCTGGAGGTGGATCAGGAGGAACGCCACGATGCTGACCAGGAGCAGGACGACGATGGAGGCCGCGCCCCGCCTGACGAGGTAGGAAGTCATGTCCGTCCCTCCTTCCCTGTCCCGGGCTCAGGGGGCGCGGCTGAACCAGACCATCTCGTTCCCCTTGGAGCCCCAGCCGATGTTGTGCCAGGCATGGATGGTGTCCACCACGTTGAAGACGAAGCCCCGGCGTACCGCCATCTTGTAAATGTTCACCAGCCAGATGCGGTAAGACTGACTCAGCTCCCGCTTGATGATCTCTTCCACCGTGCGGCGCCGCTCGTTGATGTCGAACTGGCGGCGCTGGCGCTCGGTGAGCTCGTCCAGGGTCGGGTCGTTGACCCAGTAGAAGTTGCGCGGCGAGCGAGAGTTGAGGGGCCCGTAGCAGTACTGGTCCTCGTCCATGCCCGGGCCGGCGAAGCTGAAGCCCATCACGTCCACATCGCCCCACTGCTTGCCGAAGAAGGCGGCGTTGAAGCGGGCGATCTCGGTGATGGGTACCTCGTCCTGCACCACCTCGATGCCGCCCTGCCGCCAGAAGTTGGCCACCGTCCGGTAGACCTCGGCGTGTATGGGCTCGCCGATGCCATACATGAACTTGATGCGCAGGCGGCCCACCCCTGCCGCCGACAGGAGCTGCCTGGCCTTTTGCGGGTCGTAGCCCATGTTGGCGCCCATGGCCTGCAGCTCTTCCAGCGTCCAGGGCCATTCCTTGCCGAAGAAGCTGAAGTCGTGGGCCAGGCCGGGCCCAGCCATTCCCTCCAAGATGCCTTCGACGATAGCATCGATGTCGATCAGGTGCTGCAGGGCGGCGCGCACCCGCTGGTCGTTCAGGGGTGGCTTGTCCAGCTTAACGGTGATATAGGGCTGGAAGCCCGGCGGGGGCGTGGTCAGCTGGCCCACGTTGTCGGGGAATGTGGCCAGCATCTGGTCGAAGGCGCGCCTGGTGTGGGTCCAGATGGTGTGAATGCGGCCATCGCGAAAGGCCGCCTCCTCCAGCGTCACGTTCAGGTTGAGGATAGGCGCCTCGATAGCGTCCACGTAGGGGAGCTGCATCCCCGTGCGCGGGTCCTTGCGGAAGTACTGGGGGTTCTTCCTCATGCTGTAGATGTTGGGCGGGTCCCAGCGCTCCAGCACGAAGGGCCCGGTGCCGATGGGCTGACGCACGAAGACCTCTTCCTTCCGCTCGTAGGCCTCTCGGGCGAAGACAAGGAACACCGGGTAGGTGAGGCTCTGCAGGAAGTAGGCGGCGGGGCGAGCGAACCTGACCGTCACCGTGTACCGGTCGGGCGTCTCGATACGGTCTACGTCGGCCAGGATGGGCCCCTGGGCCACGCTCTGCTTGTACACCTCCAGCGAGAACTTCACGTCCTCGGACGTCACCTCGCGGCCGCTGACCGGCGGTACGTTGTGGAACCGAGCGCCCTGGGGCAGCCGGAAGGTAACGGTGAGCTGGTCGGGCGTTTCCCAGCGCTGGGCCAGGTCGCTGACGACCTCGTACAGGTTGTGGACATTGGAGAAGTCGTCCTGGCGGAAGGTGACCAGGCCGTTGAAGTGGTTGGGAGCGAAGCTGGCCAGAGCGTCGGCCTCGGGGCCGGTGATGTCCCACGCCCCTGTGAACCCCTGGTAGTGGGAGAAGCGGAAGGTGCCCCCGTACTTTGGCCCCTCTTTCTGGCCGGGCAAGTCCTTGAGCTTGCTGTAGTGGAAGCGGGAGCGGTAATCGGCCAGCACCGACGATACGCCGGCGGCAGGGGACTCGCCTGGCGCGACGGTGGCCGTGGGCCCCTCGCCCCGGCAGGCGAGATAAGCGGCACTCAGGGCGCCAGCACCGCCCAGGGCGGCCATGCGCAGCGCCTGTCGGCGGGTCAGCCGCTTACGGAACATTCGTGACCAGTAGCTTTCTTCATCATCATTTACGTATCGCATGATTTCCTCCCTTTTTCTCGCTGGGGCTTATCGCTGGTGCCCAGAGTCTAGCCCCGCCGCCAGAAGAAGTCAAGGCTGCCGTGGGGCGAATGTTGGCCGAAATGGCAACTTTTGCCGAGGCGCGCGGTCCACGGCCCTCCGCCAGGCCGTAAGTCAACGGGGCGGTGTCCGTCCGGCCGCCGCTCGACCTGAATACGGCCGCCGCTTACAGGAAGGGCAAGGCGACGCCCGCCGACTGCAGGCACCGCTTCTGGGCGTCGAGCAAGGCCTGGACGCCGTTCCAGGCCAGGTCGAGTAGCTGGTCCAGGACACGACGGTCGAAGGGGTGGCCCTCGGCGGTGCCCTGTACTTCCACCAGTTCGCCGGAGCCGGTCATGACAACGTTCATGTCCACCTGGGCGCGGGCATCTTCTTCGTAGCAGAGGTCCAAGACGGGCGTTCCATCCACGATACCCACGCTCACCGCAGCGACCTGGTCGCGCAGGGGGAGCAAGGGCAGGTCACCGCCCTCCAGCAGGCGCTGCATGGCCAGCGCCAGGGCCACGAAGCCGCCATTGATGGCGGCCGTGCGTGTCCCCCCGTCGGCCTGCAGCACATCGCAATCGACGACGAAGGTGCGCTCGCCGAGCAGGTCCAGCTGGGCCACCGCCCGCAGGGAGCGGCCGATGAGGCGCTGGATTTCATAGGTGCGGCCGCTGGCGCTTCCCCGCTCGCGGGGCGTGCGCTGCAGGGTGGAGCGGGGCAGCATGCCATACTCGGCCGTTATCCAGCCGGTGCCGGCCTCCCGGGCGAACTGGGGCGCCCTGGCCTCCACCGAGGCTGCGCAGAGGACGCGAGTGCGCCCCATCTCAATGAGACAGGAGCCCTCGGCAAAGTCCAGGACCCCGGCCTGGAAGGACAGGGGCCGCAGCTCGTGGGGGCGGCGGCCATCGACGCGGATCATGGGTGCAGGCAAACTCGATACAATTCTACCAGGTCGGGGGTCTCATTACTTCGTTACCGAAGGCGTCTCGCTCCGCCTCGAGCAGCGGCAGTTCACGCGGGCGGCGAAGTCGCGGAACCGCAGCCAGCTCCTGCCCTCGGCAACGAGCCGCAGCCGGCGGATGGTGTCGAGCCACTTCAGGCGCAAGGGGCCTCTCCGGCTGCCACTAAAGACTGGTGTCCGTTCGTCTGCTACGCTGCCGAGAGTCGTTCCGCTGGGCGCTACTGGCGCTGCGTCTTCACCCACAGGCTACGGCCATCGGTCCGGAAGGTCACGTCGCCGTGACGGTCGGTGCGAAAGAGCGGGGCCCCCTCCACCAGCGCCACCACCTCCGCCGACGGGTGCCCGAAGCGGTTCCCCTCCCCCACCGAGAGCACGGTCGCCGCCGGCCCCACTGGCCCGGGCAACAGCGGCGACAGGGAGCCGCGAGCGCCGTTCCCGGGCAGATGCAGCACGTCGGCCTGGAGCGGGGCCCTCTCTGCCACCATGGCCTCCTGCACCCGCTGTGGCGCATCGGACGGGAAGAGGAACGCGACCCGCCCCAGCGACAGCCGCAACACCAGCGCCCACGGCGAAGGGTCCGTGGGAGTCGTGATGGGCGGCGCCTCGGGAGACAGGACCTCCAACGCCGCGCCATCGAGCGGCACCCGCACGCCGGCGGTGCCGTAGACCACCTCTGCCCCCTCCTCCCCCAGGGCGTCCTGCCAGACACGGAACAGCGCGGTGCCCACGCCAACGGGCGGGGCCAGCACCTGGCCCACCTCGTAGCGCTCCAAGACCTCCAAAAGGCCCGCCAGGCGCCCTGCCCTGGGATAGGTGAGGACCACCAGATCGATGCGCCGCTCCCAGGGCCGCAGATGGCGCGACAGCGCAGCCACTATCGCCTCCCCGCTGGGGCCGCCGTCGATGAGGATACGGCGGCCCGCAGGCGTGGTCACCAGCACGGCGTTTCCCTGACCGACGTCCAAAAAGGCCACCTCCAGTCCGCCGGCGGCGCCCGCCCGCGACGTGGCCAGCCAGAGCACCGCCGCCGCCAGCACCGCGACTCCTCCGGCCGCGATCGGCCACAGCGGCAGGGGAGGCCTGACCACGGACGGGGCGCGCAGGCGCCGCACCGTCCAAACGGCAATGGCCAGTCCGGCATAACAGGCGAGGGCGTGCCCCATGCCGAACTCCTCCACAGCGAGGGACGCCATGGGCAAAGTGGCAAAGGCCCTCGCCACGGCGGCCAGGTAGGCGGCCGGCGCCCAGGCCAGCCACCATAGCCCTTCCGCCAGCCACGGCCAGACAGCCCCCGCCAGGGCCACGACGGACGAGCCCCCCAGCACCGCCGCGAAGGCAGGTGCAGCGGCCAGGTTGGCGACAGGCGCCACCAGCGAGACGCGTCCGAAGTTGAGGGCCATCACCGGCAGAACGAAGGCCACCGCCGACACGGTTACCACCAGCACCTCGAGGGCCGGTCGAGCCAGGGCGTGGGCCCGTGGCCCCAGGCCCGAGGCCAGATACTCGGCCCACCCGCTGAGGGGAGCCGAGAGCACCACCAGGCCCAGAGTGGAGGCGAAGCTGAGCTGGAACGACACTTCACGCACCACCTGCGGGTCGTGGGCAACCATGGCAGCCGCCGCCAGCAACAGGGGCTGCAGCCCGCCGGCCGGCCTGCCCACCATGCGGGCTAGCACGAACAGCCCGCCCATGATGGCCGCCCGCAGCACCGGAGGCTGGCTGCCCACCAGCAGCGCATAGCCAGCGATGGCGAGCAGGGCTGCGGCCCCCGCCCATCGCCTGCCCACGGCCAGCGACAGGACGCCCGTCACCAGGCCAGCCAGCAGCGCTACGTTCTGTCCCGAGACCGCCAGCAGGTGGGCCAGGCCGGAGGCGTCCATGGCCGCGCGCAGGTCGGCCGGCAGCACGGCGCGCCGGCCGAGGAGGACTCCCTCCGCTAGGGCCGATTCTGCCCCGGGCAGGGACCTGGCCAGGGCGGAGGCCAGCCGCTGCCGCCAGGCGATGATCCCCTCCATCAGGTCGTCCCCTCGCCCCTCGGCCAGCAACCGCAGGCGGGGGAACTCGGACAGGGCGACGATACCCCTTCTGGCCAGATAGGCCCGGTAGTCGAACCCGGGCACCGGTGGCGGCGGCTCGAGCTCCCCCTCCAGCTCCAGCACGTCCCCGTACCGGTAGCGCAGGGGCAGAGGCGCCGTCACCATTACCCGGCCGTGGACGGGTTGCCATGTGCCATCGGGAGTCAGCTGCGCCTCCGATGCAGCGAGCAGGTAACGGGCGGCGCTGCCCCTCTCCTCGGGCTCGGCGTCCACTGTCCCCCTCAGGAACACCGTGCCCGCCCCGACGAGTCCCGCCAGGGGGGAGCGCTCTGGCTGGGGCAAGGTGGCGTCGTAGCGCCAGGCAGCTAGGAACACCAGGGCGGCAGCCAGCGTGGCCGCGGGCAAGAGCCTGGGGCGGAGGGCCAGGCCGCCCAGCACCAGCGCCCAGGCAGTGGCCAGGGGCACCAGGGGACGAGCGTCGCTCCAGGCGGCCGCGGCCGTGCCCAGGAGCCAGGCCAGCGCCAGGTAGCTCAGGGCGTTCAGGGGCCCACCGTCACCATGTCTTTGATCTGCTCATAGACCGACTGGGGCACCAGGCGCCGCGTCAGCAGCTCCTCGGGGCTGGCAAAGGGCCCGTCGGTCTCCCGTGACTGGACGATGCGCTCCGCCCGCACCGGCCCCACGCCAGGCAGCGTCTCCAGCTCCCGGGCGCTGGCCTTGTTGATGTCCACCAGGTCGCTTTCGCTTGCCGCTGCCCTCTCGCCCACGCGTGGCACCAGCACCTGGTCCTCGTCGCGGGCGCGTCGTGCCAAGTTGACCCGAGACAGGTCAGCATCGGGGGCAGGCCCGCCCGCGGCGGTCACCGCATCGATCCAGCGGTCGCCCTCCTGGAGGGTGTAGACGCCGGGCCTCTGTACCGCGCCGATGACGTATACCCGCACCTCCGAGGGCGACGGCGTCAACGCTAGGGACGGATGCGCCCTGTCCTCGCGCCCGAGCAAGTAGCCTAGCGCCACGAGCAGGGGAGCGGCCAGGGCCGCCAGCACCGGGAAGCGGTACCGCTCCCAGAGTTCTGCCATCGACGCTCTCCTGAGTACCGGCCAGCCACTATATATCAGTGCGCATAAGTCGCGGTCAACTACATCGTGCACTTCCCGTAACGGGCCCCGAGCCTGCATACAAGTCGCGCCTCGGCCTGTTGCCTCCTACCGGGACGGGCCTGGTTACGCCCAGCTATGGCCCCGGCCACCCTGGCCCCGTCTGATATACTGGTGACGGGCAGCCCGAACGCGTTCCGGCGACATGAAGGGCAGGGATATCCTCTCCATCGGCGACCTGGCCCCGCAGGAGCTGCGCTCCTTGCTGGAACTGGCCACTCGCCTGAAGAAGGACGGTCACGGCCAGCCCTTGCAGGGCCGCACCCTGGCGCTCGTGTTCGAGAAGCCATCCCTGCGCACTCGCCTGTCTTTCGAAGTGGCCATGCGCTCCCTGGGCGGGCACTGCCTGTACTTCTCGCCGCAGGAGGTGGGTCTGGGCGTACGCGAGCCGGTCAAGGACGTGGCGCGAGTGCTGGAGCGGCACGTGGACTGCATCGCTGTGCGCACCTTCGCGCAGGAGAAGGTGGAGGAGATGGCCCGCTGGGCCGCAGTGCCCGTCATCAACGCGCTGTCCGACCACGAGCACCCGACCCAGGCCCTGGCCGACTTGCTTACGGTGCTGGAGGCGAAAGGCGGCCTGGCCGGTGTGACCATCGCCTTCGTCGGCGATGGCAACAACGTGGCGCGCTCCCTCTGCCTGGGGGCGGCCATGAGCGGCGCCCACTTCCGCATCGCCTCCCCGGAGGGATACGAACTGCCGCCAGCCCTGGTGGAGCGCGCCCGGACGCTGGCCGATGGCAGCGGTGGCAGCATCGCCCTGGTGCGGCACCCGCATGAGGCCGTGGCCGGCGCGGACGTGGTCTACACCGACGTCTGGACGAGCATGGGGCAGGAAGAGGAGGCCGGCGCGCGGCGCAGGGCCTTCGCCGGATATACGGTTGACCAGGAGCTCATGTCGCTGGCCGCGCCCGATGCCATCTTCATGCACGACCTGCCTGCCCACCGCGGGGAGGAGGTCGTCGACGAGGTCATAGAAGGGCCACGGTCGGTGGTCTGGCAGCAGGCCGAGAACAAGACCCACGCTGTAAAGGCCCTCCTGCTCCTCCTGCTGGCGGGCGAGGGAGGGTAAACATGGGCGCCGTGGGCGATGCCCTGCGGGACGCCCTGGCGCGCTTCGAGCCCGCCAGCGTCCTCGATATCCTGGCCATTGCCGTCCTGATCTACCTGGCGCTGGTGCTGCTGCGGGGCACCGTGGCCATTACCCTGCTGAGGGGCGTGGTCATCCTGGTGGTGGCCATGCTCATTCTGGCCCAGGTGCTGGACCTGACGGTGCTCCAGTTCGTGCTGCGCAACGCCCTGCCCGCCGTGCTCATCGCCCTGGCCATCGTCTTTCAGCCGGAGCTACGTCGCTTCCTGGAGCGCCTGGGGCGCACCGGCCTGTGGTTGCGGCCCCCACGCCATGCCTACGACCAGACGGTGGACGCGGTGGTGCAGGCGGCCGTAGAGCTGGCCCGCCGTCGCCACGGCGCTCTAATCGCCCTTGAACGCGAGACCGGGCTGGAGGACTACGCTGAGACGGGGGTGAAGCTGGACGCGCTGGTGAGCCGGGAGCTGTTGATGGGCATCTTCTACCCCAACTCCCCCTTGCACGATGGGGCCACCATCGTCCGCGGCAACCGGGTGGTGGCGGCCGGCTGCACCCTGCCCCTCTCCCAGCGGCTGGAAGGGGAGAGCGCCGGGCTGCGCCACCGTGCCGCCCTGGGCCTGGCCGAAGCCACCGACGCCGTCTGCGTGGTGGTCTCCGAGGAGGCAGGACAGGTATCGGTGGCTGCCAACGGCCGCATCCTCTGGGGGCTGGACGAGCGCCAGTTGAGGGCGGTGCTGCGCAGCATCCTGGCGCCGCCCGAGCCGGGCCTGCGCCCAGTGCGGCCACTCTAGTCTCCCCTCCGTGGACAGGCCATGCTGAGGGAAGCCCAGCGCTACTACCACGCCTCGCTGTTGCTGGCCCGCCGGGCCATCGCCTCCCTTCGTGAGAACGCGGGGTTGGCCTTTTTATCCCTGCTGCTGGCGGTGCTCCTGTGGGTGTTCGTGGGGGGACAGGAAGAGCAGAACACGCTCCGCAGCGGGCTGGTGCCCAACGTGGAGGTGCCCGTGCAGCCCGTGAACCTGCCGCAGGGGCTGGCCCTGGCCTCGGAGCTGCCCAGGGTGCGCGTGCGGGCCGAAGCTTCCGCCGACGTATGGGACCGACTGAGTCCCGATGACTTCCGCGCCTTCGTCGTCCTCAGCGGCCTCCCCGAAGGGCGGCACCAGGTGCCGGTGCAGGTCGAACCGCGTACGTCCCGCGGTGGCCTGCGCGTGCTGGGTGCCGACCCGGCGCGCATCGAGGTCTCGCTGGTGCCGCTGTTTGTCAAGTCGGTGCCGGTGGAGGTGGTGCTGGAAGGCAACCCGGCCGACGGCTTCGCTCCCGGGCCGGCCCAGGTGGAGCCGGCACAGGTGACGGTGCTCGGCCCGCAGGAGCTGGTGTCGACGGTGGCCAAGGCGGTGGCCAGGATCGAGCTCACGGGGGCGCGGGCCGACCTGATGCGCGCCCTCCCCCTGGAGCCCCAGGACAGGCTCGGCGTGCTGGTGCGTGGCGTGTCCCTGGACCCCTCGGCCGTCAACGTGACGGTGCCTGTGTCCCGCATCGAGTCGGCCCGCCTGGTGCCCGTCACACCTACCATCACGGGTAGCCCCGCCGCCGGCTACAATGTCACTGGCGTGGAGGTGGACCCGTCGCTGGTGTCCCTGACGGGCCCCGATCAGGCCGTGAGCGCCATCGTGTCACTCAACACGGCTGCGGTGGACATCCAGGGCGCCCGCGCCGACGTGGTGCGCACGGTGGCCCTGGACTTGCCGGCGGGAGTTACGGTGCGCGGCCAGGGGCAGGTGACGGTCAGGGTGCGCGTGCAGCCCGCCCCTGGCCAGGCTACCTTCGGCGTGCCCCTGAGGGCGGAGGGCCTGGGGCCCGGCCTGTCCGCGTCCGGCCTGCCGCCGCTTGTCCAGGTCACCCTTTCCGGCCCACTTCCCCTGCTCCAGACGCTGGACCCCGCGTCCATTGCGGCACGGGTATCGCTGGCCGGGCTGGGGCCGGGACGGCACCAGGTGACCGTGCAAGTCACGGCGCCGCCCGACACGCGCCCCCTGGCAGTGATCCCTTCCCAGGTAGAGGTGGTCATCTCCTGACCATGGGCCAGGAGCGCGCGGGGCGGGCCGTGGCCGCCCGCCGGCCGGTGGTGGCCATCGTGGGGCGGCCCAACGTGGGCAAGTCTACCCTCTTCAACCGCCTGACCGGGGGCCGAAAGGCGCTGGTGGAGGACATCCCCGGCACCACCCGCGACCGCCTATACGCGGACGTGGAATGGGGCGACCGCGCCTTTACTCTGGTGGACACCGGCGGCCTGGAACCCACCAGCGAGGAGCCCTTCTCCGTCCTGGTCCGACGACAGGTGGAGGTCGCCCTGGCCGAAGCGGACGTGGTGATGTTAGTAGTGGACGCTTCCCAGGGACCCACCATCACCGACATGGAGATCGCCGAGATGTTGCGCCGCACGGGGTCGCCGGTGTTGCTGGTGGCCAACAAGGCGGACAACGACCGTCGCCAGCAGGCAGCGCTGCAGTTCTACGAGCTGGGCCTCGGGGAGCCCATCGCTATCAGCGCCTACCACGACCTGGGCGTGGACGAGTTGCGTCGCGCCCTGGCGGCCCTGCTCCCGCCCGCGGAGGCCCTCGCGGCAGCGCCAGCCGAGCTGGCCCTCGCCATCGTCGGGCGGCCCAACGTAGGCAAGTCGATGCTCCTGAACGCCATCCTCGGGCAGGAGCGGGTGGTGGTGAGCGAGGTGCCCGGCACCACCCGCGACGCCATCGACACGCCCCTGGAATACCAGGGCCATCGCCTGCTGCTCATCGACACGGCTGGCATCCGCCGCCGGGGGCGCATTGCCCCCGGGCTGGAGCGGCACAGCGTGCAGCGGGCCCAGCAGGCCATACGCCGCTGTGACGTGGCCCTGCTGGTGATAGACGCCGCTGAGGGGGTTACGGCCCAGGACACCCACATTGCCGGCCTGGTACTGGAGGAGTACAAGGGCCTCGTCATCGTGGTCAACAAGTGGGACCTCATGCCCGACACCGACGAGCAGCGGCGGCGCTTCGCCGCCCACGCTCTGGAGCGGCTGAAGTTCGTGCCCTGGGCGCCCCTCGCCTTCGTCTCCGCCAAGACGGGGCTCAATCTGGAGGGGCTGCTGGAGCTGGCCCTGGAGGTAGGCGAGAAGCGCTCGCAGAGAGTGCCCACCGCCCGTCTCAACGCCGCCATCCGCGAAGCGATGGCCAGGCACCCGCCTCCTCCATCGGGGAAGCGGCAGTTCAAGCTATACTACGTGACCCAGGCCGAGGTGCGGCCACCCACCTTCGTGTTTTTCTGCAACGACCCCGATCTGCTACACTTTTCTTACCGCCGCTACCTGGAGAACGCGATCCGCCGTGCCTTCGATTTCGAGGGCACAGCGATAAAGATGGTCTTCCGGGGGCGGAGCGAGGACTGACATGTGGGAGCTGGCGGTATCGGGCATCGTAGGGTACCTGGTGGGGGCCGTCCCCTTCGGGTACATCCTGGGGAGGCTGCTCAAGGGCGTCGACGTTCGCCAGTACGGCAGCGGGGCCACGGGGGCAACCAACGTGCTGCGAGTGCTAGGCCCCAAGGCCTTTCTGGCCACCCTGGTCCTGGACTCCCTCAAGGGCTGGATACCGGTCCTGCTGGCGTGGCACATCACCCACGACCACACCGCCCAGGTGGTGATGGGCATCTGCGCCATAGTGGGGCACGACTTCCCGGTCTACATTGGCTTCCGCGGCGGCCGGGGGGTGGCCACGGCCTTCGGGGTGTACGCCGCCCTCCTGTTCCCCCTGGCCGCCGGGCTCACCGCCCTGGGCATCTTCATCGTGCTGGCCTTCCGCTACATGTCGCTCATGTCCATAATCACCGTGCCTCTGGGCGCCGTCGTCCTCCTGGCGCTGGGCCTGGCCGAGGTCAGCATGCCCGGCGTGGGGGAGGTGCCAGAATCGTACGCCGTCTTCGGCCTGGTGGCCAGCGCCCTGGTGCTGCTCAGGCACACGGGCAACATCCGCCGCCTGCTAGCCGGCACCGAGCCCAAGATCGGCGAGGGCGGCAGGCCGCGCATGGCCCCTCATCCGGGCCATGGACAATGACCGTATCGACGAGGTGACGGGATTGGACGCCGACAGCCTGCGGGAGGAGATAGAGAAGGCCCTCAGGGGCTGGGACGCCGACTACCTGGAGATACGCATCGACGAGACGTCTGCCACGCGCATCCTGTATCGCGGGCACGAGCTGGAAGAGATCGGCCGCTCCCGGAGCTTCGGCGGCAATGTGCGCGCCCTCTACCGCGGCGGCTGGGGGTTCGTCAGCTTCAACGACCCCAACGACCTGCGCCGGCGAGTGGAGCAAGCGGTCTCCCAGGCCCGCTTCGTGGGCAGCGAGCGCAGCCACCTGGCCGAGGTCGAGCCGGTGGTGGACATCGTGCCCCTCGAGGTCGGCAAAGACCCTCGCCAGGTGCCCCTGGCCAGGAAGAAGGAGCTGCTGGACGAGTACAACGCGCTGATATGGTCCACGCCGGGGATATCGTCCTCCAACATCTTCTACTCCGACGCCCACAAGCGGGTCGTCTTCGCCAGCTCGGAAGGCTCCTACGTCCAGCAGGAGCGTATCGACGTGTCCCTGCGCGTCGGCGCCACCGCGCGGCGCGACGGCGACGTGCAGCAGGCCAGCGTCAGCCTGGGGGCCCTCAACGACTTCTCGTTCGTCGAGACCCTGCACGACGAGGTGCAGCGGGTGGCCAGGCGGGCGGTAGAGCTGCTGGACGCGCCTTATGTCAGGCCGGGCGTCTATCCTGTGGTGCTGGACCCCATCCTGGCGGGGGTCTTCTGCCACGAGGCCTTCGGGCACCTGTCGGAGGCGGACCACATCTACGAGAACGAGCGCCTGCGCGAGCTGATGGTGCTGGGCAGGCGCTTCGGGCAGCCCATCCTGAACATCGTGGACGGGGCGGCGGTGCCCGGCCTGCGGGGCAGCTACCGCTACGACGACGAAGGGGTGCCGGCCCAGAAGACCTACCTCATACGGGAAGGGGTGCTGGTGGGGCGCCTGCACTCGCGCGAGACGGCGGCCCGGATGGGCGAGCAGCCCACGGGCAACGCCCGCGCCCTGGACTACCGCTTCCCGCCCATCGTGCGCATGACCAATACGTACATCGAGCCCGGCGATGCCACCTTTGAGCAGCTCATCGCCGACATCAAGGAAGGGGTGTACGCCTGCAACTGGTACGGCGGCACCACCAGCATGGAGATGTTCACCTTCTCTGCCGGCGAGGCCTACATGATACGCAACGGCCGGGTGGCGGAGCTGCTGCGGCCGGTGAAGCTGACGGGCAACGTGTTCGAGACGCTGATGAACATCGACGGCATCGGTCGCGACCTGGCCTTCAACCAGGGCGGGGGGTGCGGCAAGGCGGGGCAGATGCCCCTGCCCGTCTCCAACGGCTCCCCCCACATCCGCATCCGCCAGTGCGTGGTGGGAGAACGGTAGCGCCCTTATGGGCCCAGCTCTACCCTGAACTGGTCCGGGTCCCGCCCTGCCTTCCCTACCAGATGAACGGCCATCCTCACCATAGTAGTTGCGTCCCAGAAGGTCTCCAGATACAGGCTTCCGAGCTGATAGGGGCTCGTGAATTGACGGCCGCTGGGGTGGACCGGTTGGGTGTGGATGAGGTAAGTCTTCCCCTTGGGCACCATTATCGGCGGCTTCAGGCTCTGGGGGGAGGCGGCTATCAGGTATTCCGCCACAGAGGTCAGGAGACTCTTCCACCACTTAATTGGCTGACGCTTGCCATCGGGGAACAGGATCGCCTTTGGTGGGGGTGAGCCATTTCTCACCAGCTTGTGGAGTTCGAGCAGGGTCACCGTCCTCTCCGGTGGTGACCCTACCAGAGGCGCTGGAGGAGGGTTGTACAGAAGAGGGCGCCATAGGGCGCGAGCCAGCTCCAGAGCAGCCTCCTGAGGCCGCTTCTTGGGATCATTTATATCCAGCTTGTGGAGCGGAGAAAGGCTTGGATATTCGTTCACCTCCCACAAGAGGCCGTTGGTGATCGCCAGCTGTTTTACAGCCTTGCCCTCACGGAGAAGAAAGCCTGCATACTTTATGACCTCAGTCGTTGCTACGGGCGGAAGCTTCTGAGCCAGTCTCTTCGCCTCTATCAGCACCAGGTAGGAGCCATCGCCGTCCAGGAGGACGTAGTCGGCCTTGCCGCCGCCGGCGCCTTCTTCAACCCGCACCTGCTCGGGATCGGTGGTGTCCCAGCCCAGGGCGCGCAGCAAAGGATCTATCAGACAGTAACGCGTCAAAACCTCGTTCTGGGAAAGTAGCGCCTGGTGCTTCCTGGCCGTCTCCCGGACGCGCGCCACCACCTGTGCCAGGTCATCGAGGCCCATAGTAGCCTCCACTGTATCCCTATCCCAGTTAGCACAACTTTACACTCCGCCCGGCACCATTGGCAACGCCTGTTCTGTCGCTGGCATGCGGGGCTGCGCCTGCTATCATGTAGGCAGACGTCCCTCTGGAGAGAGCGCGTGTTAGAGGAGATCGTGGAGCTTGCGCTCAGGCGTGGGGCGCAGGAGGCGGAGGCCTTCTACTCCGAGGTGGAGGAGACGCCCGTCCTGTTCGAGGCCAACCGTCTCAAGCAGCTCAACGGCCGACAGGTCTCGGGCGTCGCCCTGCGCGTCATCGTCGACGGCCGCCTGGGGGCCGCCTCCTCCAGCCGCCCCGGCGATGTCGAGGGCCTGGTGGAGATGGCCCTGGAGGCAGCCCCCTACGGCCCCGAGGCCCACTTCAGCTTCCCAGCTGAGGACGGCTACCCCCAGGTAGAGACCTACGACGTGGCGGTGGAGGCCTTCCCTCTGGACGACATGGTCCACCTGGGCCAGTCCCTCATCGACGCCGTCCGGCGACAGCAGCCCGAGCTGGTGTGCGACGCCAGCGTCCGCAAGGCCATCCATCGGGTGGTGGGCCTCAACTCCAACGGCGGCAGCTTTCAGTACCGTCGCACCATCTTCTCCGTGGGTGTGCACGGTACCCTGGTGCGGGGCACCGATATGCTCTTCGTGGGCGACTCTCAGGCCTCCTGCCAGGCCATCCGCGACGGGTCGGCGGTGGTGGGGGAGGTGCTGCGCCAGTTGCGCTGGGCCGAGCGCACGGCCAGGGTCGCCACCGGCGAGATGCCGGTGGTCTTCACCCCCCAGGGCGTGGCGGGGGCGCTGCTGGGGCCGCTGGCCACCGCCTTTTCGGGGCGGATGGTGCACCAGGGCCAGTCGCCCCTGGCCGGTCGCCTGGGCGAGCGCCTCTACGACCGCCGCTTCTCCCTGTGGGATGACCCTACGCTGCCCTACCGCACCGGCAGTCGCATCTGTGACGACGAGGGCGTGGCCAGCCGTCGCCTGCCCCTGGTGGAGGAAGGGGTGGTGCGCCACTTTCTCTACGACCTGCAGACGGCGGGCATGGCCGGGGCGGAGCCCACCGGCCACGGCAGCCGCGGGCCGGGCGGGCAGGTGGGCATATCCCCCTCCTGCCTGGTGTTCTCCGAGGGCGAGATGGGCCTGGAAGAGCTGGTGCGAGAGGTGGGGGAGGGCCTGGTGGTGGAGCAGCTCATGGGCGCCGGCCAGGGCAACGTGCTGGGGGGCGATTTCTCGGGCAACGTCCTGCTCGGGTATAAAATAGAGGGTGGCGAGGTGGTGGGCCGGGTCAAGGACACGGTGGTGGCGGGCAACGTCCACCGCCTCCTGGCCGAGGCCCTACTGGCCCTGGGGCGCGGCCGCTGGGTGGGCGGCTCCCTTTACGTGCCGCCCATAGCCTTCGCCCGCCTCAGCGTGGCCGCCAAGGGATAACGTGTCCTGGGGAACGCTCCTGGAGGAGCTGGCAGAGCCGCATAGGCCCCTGCGGGCCTCCCACCTGGCCCGGCTCTCGGACCTGACTCCGGCCCGACAGGGAGAGCTGGCACGTCTCTGGCCCCGCATCGAGACCCCCCGCAGGCGCCGCATCGTCGAAAGGCTGGTGGAGATGTCGGAGGAGGACCTGGTGCTGGACTTCAGCCCCGTGTTCCTCCTGGCCCTCGAAGACCCCGACGCCGACGTGCGAACGCTGGCTGTCCGCGGACTCTGGGGCGACGAGCGACGACAGGTGCTGCAGAGGCTGCTGGCGGTGCTGGAGTCGGACCCGGAGCCCCAAGTGCGGGCCGAGGCCGCTCTGGCCCTGGGCAACTTCGTCCGACGCTACTCCGTTGGGCACCTGCGGGAGAGGCACTTCCGGCCCATCGAGAGCGCCCTGCGGCGGGCCATCGAGAGCCCCGACGAGGCCGAGGAGGTGCGGGCCAGGGCGCTGGAGGCCATCGGCTACTGTGCCGACCGAGCCTGGGTGAGGGAGGCCATACGCACCGCCTTCGAGAGCGGCCGCCACCGGCTGCGAGTCAGCGCCCTGCAGGCCATGGGGCGCAGCGGCGAGTCCCGTTGGCTCCCCCTGCTGCTGCGGGAGCTGTCCAGCGACGACCCGGAGCTGCGCTACGAGGCAGCTGCCGCCTGTGGGGCCATAGGTGACGAAGCGGCGGTGCCCCATTTGGCCCCCCTGCTGCAGGACGAGGACGAGGAGGTGCGGGAGGCCGCCATCGCCGCCCTGGGCGAGATCGGTGGCCGCGAGGCGCGGGAGCTGCTCCTCCCCTTGCTGGAAGACCAGACGCCGGCCATCCGCGCTGCCGCCGAGGCAGCCCTGGCCGAGCTGGAGTTCGGGGAGGACCCCTTCTCCCTGCGCTCCTTCCTGGATGAACGCTAGACGTCGGTCGCGTCTGCCAGTGGAGGAGGCCGTCTCGGCCGGCGGCGTAGTATTCCGCCGCGGCCCCGACGGCATCGAGGTGGTCATCTGCGGTCGCACCCGCGACGGCGTCTGGGGGCTGCCCAAGGGTGCCCCTGCGCCGGGCGAGTCCCTCGAGGAGGCCGCGGTGCGGGAGGTGGCCGAAGAGACGGGCCTGCAGGTGCGGCCGCTACGCAAGATCGGCATCATCGAGTATTGGTTCGCCCGTCCTCAGGACGGCGTGCGGGTGCACAAGCGCGTCCATCACTACCTCATGGAGCCGGTGGGCGGCAGCACCGACCAGCACGACTGGGAATACGACCGGGTGGAGTGGGTGCCGCTGGACGAGGCCCTCGCTCGCCTCACCTACAAGAACGAGGCCGAGGTGGTGCGCAAGGCCGCCCAGCTCCTGCAGGAGATGGAGCAGGCGTGATAACACCCCGGGACGACGTGGTGGCGCGAGGCAGGCGCGTCGTCCTGCGCCGGAAGCGCATGGCCGACGTGGTCGAGGACTACGCCTGGCGGGCCGACGAGGAGCTGGCCCGCTTCGACGCCGCGCCACCCCTGCGGCTGCCCTTCGCCGACTTCGCCCGCCACTGGGAGATGGACATGCGCTTCAGCGACGTGCCCCAGCGCAATCTGGCCATCGAGGACGAGGCGGGCCAGCGCATCGGCAACGTCATGTACTACAACCTGGACCGGTGGCGCAAGGAGGCCGAGATCGGCATCAGCATCGGTCGACGGGAATACTGGGGCCGCGGCTACGGCAGCGACGCCGTCCGTGCCCTGGCGCGGCACCTGTTCCGCACCACCGACCTGCGCCGTCTCTACCTGCACACCCTGGACTGGAACGTGCGCGCCCAGCGGGCCTTCCAGAAGGCAGGCTTCCGCCCCTGCGGCGTGGCCCACCGCAACGGCCACAGCTTTCTGGTGATGGAGCTGAGGCGGGAGTGGTTTTTCCCTATCCCTGGGGACGGGCAGGACGCCCCGGGATCTCCAGGTCGGGGGGCGGCGGCGCCGGGTTAGGGATGTCGTAGGTCAGGAACTGGGGTACCAGCTCCGCCAGCTCCTCGATGGTCCACATCCCGTCCTTGGTCAGCTGGCGCACGGGCATCTCCTCATAGGCCAGGGAGATGTGCCCGCCCGCCACGTGGAATATCTTGCCGTTGACGTTCCAGGCCTCGTCGCTGGCGAGGAAGACCACCATGGGGGCCACATGCTCCGGCGTCCGCTCCACCAGTTGCTGCGGGGGCGGCGGGGGCGCCAGGCCCCGCTGGGCGCGCATCTCGGCCAGCCCCTGGGTCATACGCGTCAGGGCAGCCGGGGCGACAGCGTTGCAGGTGACGCCGTAGCGCCCCAGGTCCCGCGCCACCACCCGCGTGAACCCCGCTATCCCAGCCTTGGCCGCACCATAGTTGGCCTGCCCAGCATTGCCCCAGAGGCCGGACTCGGAGGAGACGTTGATGATGCGGCCGTAGCGCTGCTGCCGCATCAGCACCGACGCGTGCCTGGTGCAGTTGAACGTCCCCTTCAGATGCACCGCAATGACCGCGTCCCACTCCTCCTCCGTCATGTTGAATATCATCCGGTCCCGCAGTATCCCCGCATTGTTCACCAGAATGTCGATCCGGCCAAAGTTGTCCACCGCCGCCTGTATGATCCGCCCCGCCGCCTCGTAGTCGGCCACCGTCTCGTAGTTGGCCACCGCCGTGCCCCCAGCCGCCCGTATCTCCTCCACCACCTGGTCCGCCGGCCCGCGGTCATGGCCCACGCCGTCGGGGCCGACGCCAGGGTCATTGACGACCACCTTGGCCCCCTCGCGGGCGAAGAGTATGGCGATGGCGCGGCCGATGCCCCGGCCGGCGCCGGTGACCACCGCTACCTTGCCCTCCAGCTTGCCCATGGGTTCTCCTCCTGAAAAATGCTGTGGCCCTAGCGGCCTCGCGAAGGCAGGATGACGATGGCGGTACCCGGTGTGGTCTTCTGGCCGTCCTCGCTCTCGGTCCAGACCTCCAGCTCCACCAGGTTGCGCCCGTCCTCCTGGTACTTCCTGGTCACGACGCCCTTGCAGATGACGTTCTTGTCCACCAGGTCCATGCCCCGGTACTGGCAGGCCAGCCTCTTGATGCGTCCGCCCGGGGCGATCCACTCGTGCAGCATGCGTCCCAGCAGGGCGTGCTTGAGGGCGCCGTGCACGATGCGCTCCGGCAGCTGGTTGCCGATGGCAAAGTCCTTATCGTAGTGGATCTGGTAGAAGTCGCCGGAGGCGGCGGCCCACATCACCAGCCGCTGCGAGTCGCAGTGGACCGTCAGGGTGGGGACCTCCTGCCCCTCTTGAACGTCCTCGAAATAGAGCTGCTGCTGGCTCATGGCCCTGCCTCCCTCTAGTACTGGATGAGGGTGCCGCGCACCTTGGCCACCACCTGGTCGCCGCGGCGATAGGTCATCTCGTTGACCATGATGAGCATCTTGCCCAGCCTCCCCTCCCGCTCCTGAAGGTCCACCAGCTTGCGGGTCATGGTCAGCACGTCGCCGGCGCAGATGTCGTCGAAGTACTCGATATCGGTGCCACCGTTGAGGACGCGCCGCAGCCCTGTCTGGAAGGGAGGCAGGTAGTCGGCCCGCTGGGGCCGGGCGGGGTTGTAAACGGGGTGCCCCAGAAAGCCAGGAGGCGCCGGTATGCTGCGGTAGCCGCGTCGCTTGGCCTCCTCCTCGTCGTAGAAGACGGGGTCGGTGTAGCCCACCGCCCGCGCGAACATGCGACAGGCCGTCTTGTCCACCTCCACCGTTACAGGCTCGGACTCACGGCCTATGTAAGAACGCATCTCGTCAGTGATGAGGGATGGCTGCGTCATGGGGTCCCTCCTTTGAGCCTGACCTGGGCCTGGCGGCCCGTGGGAAGGATACACCACCCTCACGGGCGCGTCAAACCGCTCGCCCGCAGCGCGACCGGCCGGAAGAGGCCGCGGCGCAGGGCACCGATGAGGTCTCCCAGGTCCCTCACCGGCACCAGGAACTCGGTGGCACAGGTGCCCACGTCGGCCGCCATGTGGGCATCGCTGCCTGCCACCGTCGGCATTCCCAGCCGCTGGGCCAGCTCCTGGGAGAAGCGGTTCTCGTGTTCCCGGCCGCGCCCGTTGATGGCTTCGATGGCGCAGACATGGCTATAGCACGGATTGGACATAGCCCGCCCCAATGCCTCCTCCCAGGCGCCGTCCCGCCCGGGTTCCCAGGGCGCCTGACGACGGTAGGGGTGAGCGGCCACCAGCACCGCCCCTGCCTCTCTCGCCAGCCGGGCCAGCACCTCGATGCGGTCCATGCCGAAGACGTAGCGGTCCAGCCCGTAGGCCAGGACATGGCCGTGGGCGGTGTTCACCTCCATCCCCGGCAAGACCAGGAAGCGGTGGCGACGCGAGAGGCGCTCGACCTCCTCCGGCTCCCAGGCAAAGTCGTGCTCGGTTAGGCAGATGCCGTCCAGCCCCGCCGCCTTGGCCGCCTCCACCAGTTCGTCGGGCGAGAGCTGGCTATCGTAGGATAGGCGGGCGGTATGAGTGTGCAGGTCTATGAGCATGCCCGTGCTCAGTCGGCGGCCAGGACCAGCGTGCCGGTGGCCGAGAGGGTGCCGCCGGTGGTGTTGACCAGGGCCACCCTGGCATTGGGCACCTGCCTCGGGCCACACTCGCCCCGCAGCTGCCGCACCGCCTCGATGATGGGGAAGATGCCATACATGCCGGGGTGAGTGTAGGAGAGGCCGCCGCCATTGGTGTTCAGCGGAAAGTCGCCTCCCGGGGCCGTGCGCTGGCCCGAGACGAAAGGCCCGCCCTCGCCCTTGGCGCAGAAGCCCAGCTCCTCCAGGGTCACCAGCACCGTGTACGTGAAGGAGTCGTAGACCTCCACCACGTCGATGTCGCTGTGAGTGACCCCGGCCATGGCCATGGCCCTGGGGCCGGAGTAGCGGGCCGGGGTCTGGGTGAGGTCGGGCATGGCCGTCAGGGTCAGGTGGGTGTGGGAGGTGGCTGCGCCCAGGACCCACACCGGCCGCTTGCGGCAGTCCCGCGCCCGCTCGGCGCTGGTCAGCACCACCGCCCCGCCGGCGTCCGTCACCAGACAGCAGTCGTAGAGGTGGAAGGGATAGACCACCCACCGCGAGGACAGCACGTCCTCGATGGTCAAAGGCTCCCGCATCATGGCCTTGGGGTTGAGCATGGCCCACTTGCGGGTGGCCACCGCGATCTCGGCCAACTGCTCATGGGTGGTGCCGTATTCGTGCATGTGGCGCATGCAGGCCAGGGCATACTGGCCCACCGGCCCACCTACGTAGTAGGGGGCCTCGAACTGGGCCGCCGGCGCCCAGGGGTCCATCATCGCCCGCGCCCCAGGGCGGCCCCGGTCCGAGTGACCCCGCTGCCCGTGAGTGATGACGGCGACCTTGCAGATGCCGGCGGCGATGGCCAGGGCAGCGTGCTCCAGCTGAATGGCGAAGGAGGAACCTCCCGTCATGGTGCTGTCGGTGAAGGTGGGCACGATGCCCAGATACTCCGCCAACTGCACGCTGGCCATTCCCCCAGCCGAGCAGGTGAGGACGGCGTCCACCTCCGACTTGTCGATGCCGGCGTCGGCCAGGGCGTTGCGGGCCGCCTCGGCATGCAGCTGCAGGGTGGACTTGTGGGGGACGATGCCTATCTCGTCGCTCTCGTCCACCCCCACGATGGCTACCTTGCGCAGCAGCTCCCGCTTCTCGCGGACATCGAGCTTCTCCAGGGGGTGGATGCGCTCTTCGTGCATGGCCTCAAGCATGGGCGTCCTCCGGCAGGGGTCGGAACTTGGGCAGGCTGATCCGCTCGTTGACGTCCTCGAACACCACCTCCACCGGCATATCGCAGCGCACCTTCCCCGGCTCCGGTTCCACGTCCACCAGGGCGGTGTAGAGGCGCACCCCCTCCTCCAGCTCGACGATGGCGGTGACGTAGGGCACCTCCGGCTCCCAGGCAGGGTGAAAGGCGCGGTAGTGGATGGCGAAGGTGTAGACCTTGCCGCGGCCGCTGGCCTGGCGCCACTCCACGTCCCAGGCGAAGCAGCGGGGGCAGAAGTCGCGCGGGTACCAGAAGAAGCGCTGGCAACGGCGGCAGTAAGGGAGCCACAGCTCGTGCTGGCGGCACTTCTCCCAGAAGAAGCGCGTCTCGGGGCTGGGCTCCGGTAGGGGCTTAAGGTAAGGTCGGGCCTGGGTCAAGGCTGTCCTCCCATGATAGAGGGAGGCCGCGCTCGGCCTCCCGCATCCCTCTACGCCCCGATGTTAGATATCCTTCCCGTGAGCGTCAAGGTTCCCCTGCGTCGGCTTGTGCCTCGAGAGGGCCTGTGCTATACTGGCGCCCGAAACGCGACGACGTTCACAAATTCCCGTCCATGCTGTCTGAGTGGGGCCACGTCGGTTTCCTGTTGGTCTTGGCCGTCATCTTCCCCCTGGGCGGCGTGGTTACCTCGTGGCTCTTCTCGCGCTTGCGCCTTCGCCCCGACCGCCCCAACCCGGTGAAGGAGGACACCTACGAATGCGGCATCCCCACCGAGGGGCCGGCGTGGGTGCAGTTCAACTTCCGCTATTACGTCTTCGCCCTGCTGTTCGTGATCTTCGATGTGGAGGCGGTGTTCCTCTTCCCGTGGGCCACTTCCCTGGAGAGGGTGGCGGTGGCGGGCTTCATCGAGGTGCTGACCTTCGTGCTGGTGCTGTTCATCGGCCTCATCTACGCCTGGCGCAAGAGGGCGCTGGAGTGGCTGTAGGAGCGGCGCTGCGGGGTGGCCATTGCCACCCCCGACGAGAGAGGGAGGCCTAGCCATGGCCACCCGCTACCTTTCGGGCCTGGAGCTGGCCCACCGCATATCCCAGCGGCTGCCCGAGGCGGTGGTGGACGCCAACCCCGAGTGGGTCGAGGTGCGCCCCGATTCCCTGACGGAGGTCTGCCGCTTCCTGCACGATGACGAGGAGACGGACTTTCGCTTCCTCAGCTGTCTCACGGCTGTGGACCGCCTCGACCACTTCGAGGTGGTCTACCACCTCCAGTCTCTGCGCCGCAACCAGCTAGGGGTGCTGAAGGTGAAGGTCTGGGACCGCGAAGAGCCGGAGGTCCCCTCCGTGACCTCCATCTGGCCGGGGGCCGAACTGCAAGAGCGAGAGGCCTACGACCTGATGGGCATCCGCTTCCGCGGACACCCAGACCTGCGGCGGCTGTTCCTCTGGGAGGGGTTCCCCGGCCACCCCCTGCGCAAGGACTGGCTGGGGATGCCCGGCCAGCGCATGCCCGGGCTGCAGCGCTTCCCGGGCGAGCCCGGGGAGCCCGACACGGGGAGGGGATAGGGATGGCGATGCGCACCGAGCCCTTCGTGGTCAACGTAGGGCCCCAGCACCCCAGCACCCACGGCGTCTTCCGCCTGCGCCTCACCCTGGACGGCGAGCGCATCGTCGACTGCCAGATGGTGATGGGATACCTCCACCGCAGCATGGAGAAGCTGGCGGAGGAGCGCTCTTTCACCCAGAACATCCCCTTCACCGACCGCACCGACTACCTGGCGGCCATGACGGGCAACCTGGCCTACTGTCTGGCAGTGGAGAAGCTGGCGTCGGTGCCGGTGCCTCCCCGCGCCCAGTGGATACGCACCATCATGGCCGAGCTGCAGCGCATCGCCTCCCACTGCATGGCCATCGGCACCTTCGTCAATGACTGCGGCGCCTGGCATACCCCCCTCCTCTACATGATGCGAGAGAGGGAGAAGGTCCTGGACCTGTTCGAGCTGGCCTGCGGGGCCCGCCTCACCACCAACTACATGCGCATCGGCGGCGTGTCCCGCGACCTGCCCCCCGAGTTCCTGCCCCGCCTGCGCGACTTCGTGCGGGAGATGCCCCAGCGCATAAGCGAATACGAAGACCTGCTGGTGGAGAACGAGATCCTCATCGCCCGCTCCCGCGGCATCGGCGTGCTGCCGGCCGAGAAGGCCATCGCCTACTCGGTCTCGGGTCCCATGTTGCGCGGCTCGGGGGTAGCGTGGGACCTGCGCAAGGCCGACCCCTACGCCGCCTACGACCAGGTGGAGTTCGATATACCAGTGGGCACCAACGGCGACTGCTACGACCGCTTCATGGTCCGCCTGGCCGAGATGCGCCAGTCGGTCCGTATCCTGGAGCAGGCCCTGGACATGATCCCCTCCGGCCCGTACCAGACTCCGGTGCCCCTGGCCCTCCAGCCGCCCCCCGGCGAGGCCTACGGGCGCATCGAGTCGCCCAGGGGTGAGCTGGGCTTCTACGTGGTCAGCGACGGCGGCCCGGCCCCCTTCCGCTTCCACATCCGCTCCCCATCCCTCATCAACCTGACGCCTCTACCGGAGCTGGTTAAGGGCATGACGGTGGCCGACGCCATCGTCATCCTGGGCAGCGTCGACATCGTCGTGGGCGAGGTGGACCGGTGACCGCCTTCCTGGCCGAGTGGTGGGACCTGCGCGACCTGGGCAACACGGTGGGCGCCCTGCTGGACTGGATAGCCGACCGTGGCGTCCCCGACTGGGTCCCCTACGTGCTCTCGGGCATCATCGGCATCGCTGCCGTGCTGCTCTGGGCCATCCTCAGCCAGCTGGCCTTCATCTGGATCGAGAGGCGGGTGCTGGGCCGAATGCAGGTGCGCCTGGGCCCCAACCGCGTGGGGCCGTGGGGCCTCCTTCAGCCCCTGGCCGATGCGCTGAAGGTGCTGGCCAAGGAGATGGTCACCCCCCGGAACGCCGACCGCGTCCTCTACTGGTTGGCGCCCATCGCCGTGGTGGTGCCAGCCATCCTGGTGCTGGCCGTCTTCCCCTTCTCGCCGGGCATGGTGGTGGCCGACCTGAACGTGGGGGTGCTCTACATCGTGGCCGTCACCTCCACCGCCACCATCGCCGTGTTCATGGCCGGCTGGTCCTCCAGCAACAAGTACTCGTTGCTGGGGGCCATGCGCACGGTGGCCATGCTCATCAGCTACGAGGTGGTCCAGGTTCTGGCCTTGCTGTCGGCCACAGCGTTCACCGGCAGCATGCGCCTGCTGGACGTGGTAGCGTGGCAGGACCGCTACAACGCCTGGCTGCTCTTCCTGCAGCCTCTGGCCCTGCTTTCGTTCATCATCGCCAGCGCCGTAGAGGTGAACCGGACCCCCAGCGACATCGCAGAGGCCGAATCGGAGATCGTGGCCGGTTACCACACCGAGTACGGCGGCATCCGCTGGGGCATGTTCCAGCTGGCCGAGTATGTGGCCGGTTTCGCCGTGGCCGCCACCATCACCACCCTGTGGCTGGGCGGGTGGACCCTGTGGGGACTGGAAGAATGGGTGCCGGGCTGGCTCATCTTCCTCGGCAAGCTCTACGGCACCTTCTTCCTGTTCATCTGGCTGCGGGGGACCCTGCCGCGGGTGCGCATCGACCAGCTCATGGGCTTCGCCTGGAAGTTCCTGCTGCCCCTGATGCTGCTGAACGTCCTGCTGGTGGGCGCCGAGAAGGTGGTCTGGGCGGAGACGGGCGCCTCGGCAGGGGTGGTGCTGCCCGCCTTCGCCGTCCTCAACCTGGCGCTGACGGTGGCGCTGGTGCTGGGTTGGGGCGCCCTGGCCGGGGGCCTGCGGCCACAGATGCGGCCCAAGCGCCCCCTGCTGGTGCGCGAGGTGGGCGGCATATACTACCAGCCTATGCCCTGAGAGAAGCGGGGGATGGAAGACGCCGGCAGCGTGGTCGCTTTCTGGGCATTGGCCGCCCTGACCCTGGGCGCGGCCGTGGTGACGGCCGCGGTCCGCGACCTGGTGCGGGCGGTGGTAGCCCTGGTCCTCAGCTTCCTGGGCGTGGCGGGGCTGTTCGTGCTGCTTTCGGCCGACTTCCTGGGGGTGGCCCAGGTGCTCATCTATGCCGGCGCCATCTCGGTGCTCATCGTCTTCGCCATCGTGTTGACGCCCCGGGCGGCCCGCGACAACGCCGAGACGGCCATGCTCTGGCCCGCCCTGGCCATCGCCGGCGCCCTCATGGGCCTGGTGATAGCGGTGGCCCTGGCCACCGACTGGGGCGACGAGGCCCGCGAGGGCTTTCGCGAGACGGCCTCGGCCATCGGCGAGGCGCTGCTGAACCGCTATGTCCTGCCCTTCGAGGTGGCCTCGGTGCTGCTGCTGGCCGCCATGCTGGGGGCCATCGTGCTGGTGAGGGAGGACTGAGAGTGAGCATCGGGCTGGAGCACTTCCTGGTCCTCTCGGCCCTGCTGTTCGGCGTCGGGCTGTTCATGGCCCTGTCCAAGCGCAACATCATCGGCATCCTGATGGGCATCGAGCTGATGTTCAACGCCGTCAACCTGTCCCTGGTCTCTTTCGCCCGCTTCCTGGAGGCCGCGGAAAGGCTTTCGGGGCAGGTGTTCGTGGTGTTCAGCATAACGGTCGCTGCCGCGGAGGCGGCGGTAGCCCTGGCCCTGGCAGTGGCCATCTACCGGCGGCGCGAGTCGGTGGACGTGGACCGCATCAACCTGCTGCGCTGGTGAGCCGACATGTGGTACCGATTGCTGGAGACCAAGAGCGCCTACACCGCCGAGATGTGGAAGGCGCTGTTCAACGCCGAGGCCCTCTCGGTGCTGGTGGTCCCCGCTTCCTCCTGGGCCGAGGAGGCGGAACTGGAGCCTCACGCCGTCTACGTGCCCTGGGGCAAGGGGCACGTGGCGCGAGAGATCATGAGGAAGGTCTGAGGTGTTCGACCCGATACCCGAGGCAGCGGCCTGGGCCATCGTCCTCCTCCCGCTGGGGTCCTTCGGCATTATCGCCCTGGCCTCGCTGCTCTCGGTCAGCGGGCTGAGGTTCTGGCGGCCGGCCTGGAGCGGTTACCTGACCATCCTGGCCATCGCCGCCGCCCTGGCCCTATCCATCTGGGCGCTGGACTCGGCCATCCAGAACGATGGCCACGCCGTGGGCTTCGCGCCTCACGAGTGGGTGACGGTAGGCCCCCTGACGGTGGACATCGGCTTCCGTCTCGACGGCCTCTCGGCCCTGATGCTGGTGGTGGTCACGGGCGTGTCGCTGATGGTCCAGGTCTACTCCCAGGGCTATATGGCCGGCGACCCGGGCTACTCGCGCTACTTCGCCTTCATGTCCCTGTTCACCGGCGCCATGCTTGGTCTGGTGTCGGCCTCCAGCATCCTGCAGCTGTTCGTGTTCTGGGAGCTGGTGGGCCTCTGTTCCTATCTGCTGATAGGCTTCTGGTTCCACCGCGACTCGGCGCGACGGGCGGCCACCAAGGCCTTTCTGGTGACGCGGCTGGGCGACCTGGGCCTCATATCGGCCATCCTGCTCATCTGGTGGCAGACGGGGGAGCTGGATATCGCCCGCATCCACGAGGCTGTGCTGGCGGGGGCGGTGTCAGGGAGCGTGGTGGCCTTCTTCGCCGGCGGCGTGTTCGCCGGGGCGGCGGGCAAATCGGCCCAGTTCCCTCTGCACGTCTGGTTGCCCGATGCCATGGAGGGCCCCACGCCCGTTTCGGCCTTGATCCATGCTGCCACCATGGTAGCGGCGGGCGTCTACCTGGTGGCCCGGCTCTTTCCGGCCTATGCCCTGGCGGAAGAGGCCATCACGACGGTGGCCGTCATCGGCGCCGTCACCGCTACCATGGCAGCCCTGCTGGGGGTGGTGGCCACGGACATCAAGAGGGTGCTGGCCTACTCCACCATCAGCCAGCTGGGCTACATGATGGCTGGCCTGGGGTCCTTCGCTTTCGCGCCGGCCATGTTCCACCTGTTCACCCATGCCTTCTTCAAGGCGCTGCTGTTCTTGGGAGCGGGTTCCGTGAACCACGCCACCGGCACCTTCGACATGCGTCGCATGGGCGGGCTGGCACGGTACATGCCCGTCACCTTCCTGACCATGACGCTGGGCGCCCTGGCGCTGGTGGGGCTCTTTCCGCTGGCCGGCTTCTGGAGCAAGGACGAGCTGCTGGCGGTGGCGTGGGACGAGCGGCCAGCCGTCTTCTGGGCCTTACTGGTGGGCGTCTTCCTGACAGCCCTCTATGTGGGACGGATGCTCTTCCTGACCTTCGCTGGCGAATACCGGGGTGGCGACGCTGGCGGACACGGCCATGCCCCGTCCCATCCCCACGAGTCGCCCCTGGTGATGCTCCTGCCGATGGTGCTGCTGGCTGGGCTGGCGGTGGCGGCCGGCTTCACCAACCTGGGGCACGGCGTGAAGCACCTGCTGGCGGGAGCGTTGCCTACCGAGGGCGAGGAGCTGGCCGCCGAGCCCCACTTCCGTTTCGGCATCGCGGCCGCCTCCATGGCGGTGGGACTGGGGGGCCTGGCCGTCGCCTGGGCCGTCTACGGCGTGAGGGCCGTGCGCTCGGAAGACATCGCCCGAGCCCTGGCGCCCCTGCACCGGCTGCTCGAACGCAAGTATTACCTGGACGATCTGTACGAGGGGCTCGTAACCGGGCGGCTGGTGTTGGGGGGCGTGGCCCAGGGCCTGCACCTGTGGGACCGGTACGTGGTGGACGGCATCGTCAACGGCATCGCTCAGGCAGCCCGCGAGGCCGCCGACCGCCTGCGGTTGGCCCAGGCAGGCCAGCCGCAGGTCTACGGGGCCTTCCTGGCCCTCGGCATCGTGGTGGCCACGGTGGTGGTGTTGCTGGCCAACCCGTGACGGCGGAGGACCGAAGCCCATGCTCTCGTTCATGACCTTCTTCCCGCTGGCCGGAGCGGCGGCGGTGGCGCTGTTGCCCCGCGCCCGGGAGACCTGGGCGCGCTGGCTGGCCCTGGCGGTCTCGCTGGTGGTGCTGGGCTGCTCCCTGGCCCTCTTCGCCGCCTACGACCGGGACGGCGCCCAGTTCCAGTTCGTCGACGCCCACACCTGGATCAGCTCAGACGTGGCGCCTTTCACTGTCCGCTACCTGCTGGGAGTGGACGGCCTGTCGCTGCCGCTGGTGTTGCTGACGGCCTTCCTGACCACCGTGGCCGTCCTCATCTCCTGGAACATCGAGCTGCGGCCACGGGAGTACTTCGCCTGGCTGCTAGTGCTGGAGACGAGCCTGCTGGGGGTGTTCAGCTCCCTGGACCTGGTGCTCTTCTTCCTTTTCTTCGAGCTGGAGCTGCTGCCCATGTACTTCCTCATCTCCATCTGGGGAACGGGGCGCAGGGTCTACTCGGCCTGGAAGTATGTGCTGTTCACCTTCTTCGGCTCGGCCTTCATGCTGGTGGGCATCCTGGCCCTGGGCTTCGCCGCCGGCACCTTCGACATGCGCGAGCTGCAAACGATGGGGCCGCTGCGAGAGGCGGTGTTGCCGGCAGCGGTCATCTTCGCCTTCCTGATGATCGCCTTCGGCATCAAGCTGCCGGTGGTGCCGCTGCACACCTGGCTGCCCGATGCCCACACCGATGCCCCCACAGCGGTGAGCGTCATCCTGGCAGGCGTCCTGCTCAAGATGGGGGGTTACGGCATCCTGCGCCTTTGCTTCTCCATCCTGCCCGAAGTGGCCCGCGACGCAGCGGTCTTCCTGGCCGCCTTCGCTGCCCTCAGCATCCTCTACGGGGCACTGGTGACGCTGATGCAACAGGACCTAAAGCGGCTCATCGCCTACTCCAGCGTGAGCCACATGGGCTACGTGCTGCTGGGGGCCTCGGCCCTGGGCAGCGTCGGGCTGACGGGGGCAGCCATGCAGATGTTCACCCACGGTCTGGTGACGGGCCTCCTCTTCGTCATGGTGGGGCTGGTCTATGACCGCACCCACACCAGGGCCATACCCGAGCTGTCGGGGCTGGCCCACCGCATGCCCTACGTGGCCACAGTGATGGTCATCGCCGGACTGGCCTCCCTGGGGCTGCCCAGCCTGGCGGGGTTCGTCTCCGAGGTGACGGTGTTCCTGGGCACATTCCCCCGTCACCAGTTCCTGACGGTGCTGGGGGTGCTGGGGGTGCTGCTGGCAGCGGGATACATTCTGTGGATGATCCAGCGAGTGTTCTGGGGAGAGCCCAGCCCCCGCTGGCAGGGCATCGGCGATGCCGCCGCCTGGTGGGAGCGGGTGCCGACCCTGGCCCTGGTGGTCGTCATCCTGCTGGTGGGCATCTACCCGGCGGTGGTCATGGACCTGTTCGAGCGGGGCGTGCTGCCCATCGCTTCCAGGCTGGGGTAACAGAGAATGGAGAGCGTCAACCTCATCGGCCCGCAACTGCTGCTGCTGGCGGTAGGCGGCCTGCTGTTGATCTGCGACGCCTTCGCTACCCTGCTGGGGCCGCGGCGCTGGCTGGTCTGGTATATGGTGGGGACGCCCGGGCTGGCCTTGCTGGCGGGGCTAGGTGCCCTGGCCTGGGCCGCGGCCCACGCCGTTACCGACACCCGCGGCAGCGCCTTCTTCGGGGCCTACGAGCTAGACGACTTCTCCCTCTTCTTCTCCGTGCTCTTCGCCGGTGTGGTCATCGCCGTGGTCCTCTTCTCGGTGGACTACCTGCGGGGCAACCGTCACCAGACCGAATACTACGCCCTGGTGCTGGCATCGGCGGCGGGCCTCATGTTTCTGGCCGGGGCACGGGACCTCATCGCCATCTTCGTGGCCCTGGAGCTGACCAGTATCTGCCAGTTCATCCTGGCCGGCTTCCTGAAGGACGACCGGTCCAGCGAGGCGGGCATCAAATACCTGTTGCTGGGGGCGGTGGCGGCAGCCCTGACCCTGTACGGCATGGCCCTCCTCTTCGGCCTCTCCGGGTCCACGTCCCTGGAGGGCATCGCCAGAGCGGCGGCCGAGGGCGAAGACCGGCGCCTCGGTTTCGTGCTGGCCTCGGTGCTGCTGGCGGCCGGCCTGGGCTTCAAGATGGCCATCGTCCCCTCCCAGATGTGGGTGCCCGACGTCTATCAGGGGGCACCGACTCCGGTGACGGGCTACCTGTCGGTGGGGTCCAAGGCGGCAGGCTTCGCCGTGGCCCTGCGCCTCTTCGTCGAGGGGCTGGGGGACCGCGCCATCGCCCCTGACTGGGCCATGATGTTCGCCGTGCTGTCGGTGCTCTCCATGACCCTGGGCAACGTGGTGGCCCTGGTGCAGACGGACATCAAGCGCCTCCTGGGCTACAGCTCCATTGCTCAGGCAGGCTACTTCCTCATCGGCCTGGCAGCGGTGGCGGCGGGCGAGCCGCAGGTGGAGCTGGGGGTGGGAGGCCTCCTCTTCTTCGCTGCCAGCTACGCCTTCACCAACCTGGGCGCCTTCGCCTGCGTCATCGCCATCTCCCACCGCATCCGCAGCGACGCCATCGCTGACTATTCGGGCATGGCCCGTCGCTCGCCCCTCCTGGCCCTGGCCCTGACCCTGTGCCTGGTATCGCTGACGGGCATACCACCCACGGCTGGCTTCGTGGCCAAGCTCTACATCTTCAACGCCGCCGTCCAGGCCGACCTGATCTGGCTGGCTGTGGCAGGCGTCATCAACAGCGTCATCTCTGCCTACTACTATCTACGCATCGTCCTGAACATGTATGTGGGCGAGCCGGTCAGTCCAGACCCGGTGCGTCCGACGCCCCTTCTCGCCCTCACGGCAGGGGCGGCGGTGGTCGGGCTGCTGGCCCTGGGCATCTTCCCCTTCCCGGTCATCGAGGCGGCCGAGGCGGCCGCTCGCGTCCTCTCCTAGATGCCTTCCCGCCTGCGGGCCGACGTGCGCATCGACCCTCCTTTCCGACAGGAGGTCTCGGCCCCATGGCTGCGGCGGGTGGCCCGCCTCGCCCTGGCCGCCGAGGGGGTGCGGGCGGCCGAGCTGAGCATCGTCATCACCGACGACGAGGCCGTCCGCCAGCTGAACCGCGCCTACGCCGGCGAGGACGAGGCGACTGACGTCCTCTCGTTCTCGCTGCAGGAGGGAGAGGCCTTCCCATCGCCCGACGGGCTGTTGCGGTTAGGGGAGGTGGTCATCTCCCTGCCCACTGCCCAGCGGCAGGCGGAGGCCGCGGGCCGCCCTCTGCTGGAAGAGGTGGCCCACCTGCTAGTGCATGGCATCCTCCACCTGCTGGGCTATGACCACGCGCTGCCGCAGGAAGAAGAACGCATGCGCGAGCGAGAAAGGACGATATTGGCCCAGGTATCGGGCGAAAATTGACCCGCTCCGCCGCCCCTGGCTAAAATGGAGACCAGAAAAGCCCCCATCGTAAAGGTTCCTCGGGAGGTGGTGAGCGGTGGAGACTCAGGTCGCTATGGCAGCCGACACCCGCGTGAAGGTGGCCTCTGCCCTGCAGAAAGCCCTGGCCCACGTGATGGACCTCTCCCTGCAGGCCAAGCAGGCCCACTGGAACATCTACGGCCCTAACTTCCGCAGCCTGCACCTGCAGCTGGACGAGTTGGTCAACGACACCCGTGCTTATGCCGACCTGCTGGCCGAGCGGATGCTGGCGCTGGGCGTACCGGCCGCCGGCCAGGCAGCCGACATAGCCCGCGAGAGCACCCTGGAGCCTCTGCCCGACGGCGAGCTGCGCGACGACGACGTAGTCCGTCTGATGGTCGACCGCCTGGGAAAGACGGCGGCCGTCTGCCGCACGGCCATGGACGAGGTGGAAGAGGATCTGGCCAGTCAGGACATCCTCATCGACGTGGTCAAGGGGCTGGAGAAGCACCTCTGGATGTTCCAGGCCCAGCGGCAGCGATAGGGACTGGCCTACTGGACAGAAGGCTTCCTGACCCAGGGGGCGTTTGCGGCCTATACTGGGAGCCGTGATGGTGAGGGAAGGCCCCGGCCCCCAGGTTCTCTACCGCAAGTGGCGCCCCCAGCGGTTCGCCGAGGTGGTGGGGCAGGAGCCTGTCACCCGCACCCTGCGCAACGCCATCGCCTCGGGCCGCGTCTCCCACGCGTATCTCCTGTGTGGCCCCAGAGGGACCGGCAAGACATCCCTGGGGCGCCTCATCGCCAAGGCCGTCAACTGTCCGACCCCCGAGGACGGGGAGCCCTGCAACCGCTGCCCGTCCTGTCAAGAGTACCTCCAGGGCCAGGCGCCCGACCTGGTGGAGATGGACGCCGCCAGCAACCGCGGCATCGACGAGATAAGGCGCCTGCGCGACCGGGTAGGCCTGGCACCCATGGGCGGCCGCTACAAGGTCTATCTGATAGACGAGGTCCATATGCTCACCCAGGAGGCCTACAACGCCCTGCTGAAGACCTTGGAGGAGCCGCCTCCCCACGTCATCTTCGTGCTGGCCACCACCGAGCCCCACCGCCTGCCGGCCACCATCGTCTCCCGTTGCCAGCGCTTCGACCTGCGCCGGATCCCCCTCCAGGCAGCGGTGGACAGGCTGGCGCAGCTGTGCCAGGCCGAAGGTTACGAGATCGAGCGCCGGGGCCTGGAGCAGATCGCCCGTGCCTCGGGCGGCTCCCTGCGCGATGCCATCAACCTCCTGGAGCAGGTAGTGGCCTACTACGGCCCGGCGCCCACCCCGGACCAGGTCATGGACGCCCTGGGGCTGCGAGCCGACCCCAGAGGACATGAGCTGGCAGCAGCCATCGCCCGTGGCGACCTGTCAGCCGCCCTGCGAGCTGTGGCTGCCGCCCGCAACGATGGCCTGGAGATGCGACAAATGGCTCGCGAAGCCGTCGCCCACCTGCGCGCCCTGCTCCTCATCCGCAGCGGCCTCGCCGATAGCCTGGACGTGGCCCAGGAGGAGCTGGCCGAGCTGGAGGCCCTGGCCCGGGCCGCTTCCGAGGAACGCCTCGTGCGGGCGCTCAAGGCCCTGGCAGCGGCCGATTTCCGCGACGACCCGTACTCGCCCCTGCCCCTGGAGCTGGCCCTGCTGGAGGCCCTGGGCAGCCCCATGGCCCTCGCCGACCCCCCGCCGGCTGCTCCGCAGGCCTCCGCCCCCCCGGCCGCCTCTGCCGGGACGGCGCCCCATGAGCAGGAGGCCCCACAGGCCACGGCGAATGCCGAGGCCGGCGACCTGCACCAGCGCCTGGTAGCCCTCTGCCGAAGGGTCAACCTGGCCCTCGCCGACCTCCTCCAGAACGCCCGCGTGGCAGCCGTGGGCCAGGAGGAGCTGGTGCTGGCCTTCCCCTTTCAGAAGCTCGTCCAGCACATCGACCAGCCCATGTACCGAGAGGTGCTGGAGCGCATCGCCGCCGAGGCCCTGGGCCGGCCCGTCAGTGTGCGGCTGGAGGTGGCGACGCCCCAGCGACGCAACCGGGGCGGCCACCTGGTGCAGGAGGCCCTGCGCCACGGCGCCGTCCCCCTCGACCGAGAAGGAGGCAACGACGATGCCACCACAGCGACGACCTGAGCGCGACCTCATGCGCCAGCTCCAGCAGCTCCAGGAGCGGGTGGCCCAGGCCCAGCGTGCCCTGGAGGAGACGGTGGTGGAGGCCTCCGCCGGCGGCGGCGCCGTCACAGTGGTGATGAATGCCCGACCCCAGCTCCTGTCCATCGCCATCCGGCCCGAGGCCGTAGACCCCGACGACGTGGAGATGCTCCAGGACCTGGTGATGGCCGCCATCAACGAGGCCCTGGAAAGGGTGCGCACGGCCCAGATGCAGCAAGTGATGGGCATCGCCGGCGGCCTGGGCCTACCCGGCCTCAACCCCTAGCCGCGCCCCATGTTCCACCAGCGGCGGTGGAGCAGCCGTCGCGCCTGGGGCTGGCACCGTCGCCAGCCCTGGCTGGTGGGCTGCAACTTCGTCCCCAGCACCGCTGCCAACCAGCTCGAGATGTGGCAGGCAGAGACCTTCGACCTGGAGACCATCCGCCGCGAGCTGGGCTGGGCGCGGGAATTGGGCTTCAACACCGTGCGCGTCTTCCTGCATCACCTCGTGTGGCAGCAGGACCCCCAGGGCTTCCTGGACCGCATCGACCGCTTCCTGGATGTGGCCTCTGACCTGGGCATCGCCACCATGTTCGTGCTCCTGGACGGCGTCTGGGACCCGCGGCCACGGCCGGGGCCACAGCCGCCTCCGCGACCCGGCGTGCACAACTCGCGCTGGCTGCAGAGTCCGGGCGCCGAAGTGCTGGGCGACCCATCCCGCCATGACGAGGTGAGGGACTACGTGCAGGGCATCATCGGGCGCTTCCGGGACGACCCCAGAGTGCTGGCCTGGGACCTGTTCAACGAGCCGGACAACGAGAATGCGGCCTACGCCGCCAGCGAGCTCCCCAACAAGGGGGAGATGGCGCTCCTGCTGCTGGGGAAGGTCTTTCGCTGGGCGCGGGCGGCACGGCCCCGGCAGCCCCTGACCGCAGGCCTGTGGCGGGGCGAGTGGGGCGACCCGCGCCGCCTTTCGCCCATCGACCGCCTCATGCTGCAGGAATCGGACGTCGTCTCCTTCCATTGCTACGGGCCGCCGCAGGAGGTGCGGCGGCGCCTGGACGACCTGGAGCGTTACGGTCGACCTCTGCTCCTTACCGAGTTCATGGCCCGGCCCTTGGGCAGCACCTTCGAGGGCGTGCTGCCCCTGTTGAAGGAGCGGAAGGTGGCGGCCTACTGCTGGGGGCTGGTGGCAGGCAAGACCCAGACCATCTATCCCTGGGACTCGTGGGCCAGGCCCTACGAGGCGGAGCCCGAGCCCTGGTTCCACGACGTGCTCCGGCCCGACGGCACCCCCTACCGCCCTGAGGAGGCCCAGTTCCTGCGTCGCATCACCGCCGACTAGGCGAGCGATTCCACCTGCAGGCCGTCGTCGGCCTGGCAGACGTACAGGCGGGCGGACAGCCCCGTGCGCCGTCGGTAGGGGGCCAGCACCCGCGCCTCGAACCGCTCGATGGCGTCGAGGCGGGCCAGGGCCAGCACACAGCCGCCGAAGCCGGCCCCGGTCAGGCGCGCGCCCAGCACCCCCGGCACCGCCAGCGACAGCTCCACCAGAAGGTCCAGCTCCGGCGACGAGACCTGGAAGTCGTCGCGCAGGCTGATGTGGGACTGGACGAGCAGCGGCCCCAGCTCCTCCACTCGCGCTTGCTCCAGCAGGGAGGCGGCCCGCACCGTCCGTTTCTCTTCGCTCAGGAAGTGGCGCACCCGCCGTCGCAGCGCGCCGCCGAGGGAGTCCCCCGCCCGCTCCAGGTCCGCCCACGTCGCCCGGCGCAGGCTAGGCAGGCCCAGCAGGCGGGCGGCCTCCTCGCATTCCCTTCGGCGCTGGTTGTAAGGGGTCTCGGCCAGGGAGCGCCGCACGCCCGAGTCCACCACCGCCAGGCAGAGGCCCCGCTCGGCCAGGCCCAGGGGAAGATGGCGAAGGGTCAGGTCGGCGCAGTCGATGAGGAGGGCATGGTCGCGGCGCCCGCAGGCCACGACCAGGGGGTCCATGGGGCCGCAGGCCACGCCCACCGCCTCGTTCTCCACCCTCTGGGCGAGAAGCGCCAGGCGTCGGCGGTCGAGCTGCGCCCCGGCCAGACGAGTCAGGGCCGCCAGCAGGGCCACCGTCAGGGCGGCCGACGACGACATGCCCGAAGCGATAGGGATGCGGCCGGAGACGGCCATCAGCGCTGGCGGGGCCTCGACGCCCTCCCGCCTCAGCAGGGCGAAGGCGCCCCGCACGTAGGCGCGCCAGCCGGCTGCCGCCGCGACGGCCTCTTCGTCAGGGCCGAAGGAGTCCTCCTCGGCCAGGTCGAGGGCCAGGGCGAGCGTCTCCCGGCCCGGGGCGGGGGCGGCGGCCACCGCCAGGCGCCGGTCCACGGCCACGGGCAGCACGTGTCCGCCGTTGTAATCGGTGTGCTCGCCGATGAGGTTGACGCGCCCGGGCGCGTGGGCGAGGACGTCCGCCTCGCGTCCGAACCGCCGCCGGAAGGCGGTGCGCAGGCGGTGCCAGGTGCCCTTTTCTTCCACGCCGAGGCCAGTATAAATGGCCGTTGGGGCGGGGTCGCCCCTGCTCTATAATGTGCTTAGCTGAGCAAAAGAGGAGGCATCCCGTCTTGCAAGATCCCGCTGCTGTTGCCGGGCCGGTGGCCCGCCTCATAGAGGAGTTCCACAAGCTGCCCGGCATCGGCCCCAAAAGCGCCCAGCGTTTGGCCTATCATGTCCTGCGCGCCCCGGCCGCCGAGGCCCGTGCCCTGGCCGAGGCCATCCTGGAGGCGCGGGAGCGGGTAACCTTCTGCTCGCGCTGCCAGCACCTGACCGATGTGGACCCCTGCCGCTTCTGCTCCGACCCCCAGCGCGACCGCAGCGTCATCTGCGTGGTGGAAGAGCCCCTGGACGTGCTGGCGGTGGAGCGGAGCGGTCGCTTCCGCGGCCTGTATCACGTGCTGCACGGCGTCATCTCGCCCATGGACGGCGTGGGCCCCGAAGACCTGAAGGTGGGCGAGCTGCTGGACCGGCTGCGGTCGGGCGAGGTGAAGGAGGTCATCGTGGCCACCAACCCCAGTCTGGAAGGGGAGGCCACCGCCATGTATCTGGCCCGGCTCCTGCGGCCCCTGGGCGTGCGGGTCACTCGCCTGGCGCGGGGCCTGCCCATGGGCGCCGACATCGAATACGCCGACGACATCACCATCGCACGCGCCCTGGAGGGGCGCCAGGAGCTGTAGATGGCCGAGGCGCCCAGGCTGTTCAAGACCGAGGCCATCGTCCTGCGCCACCGTCCCCTGGGGGAGGCGGACCGCCTGCTGGTGCTCCTCTCGCCCACCCACGGTAAGCTGGAGGCCAAGGCCAAGGGCGTGCGCAGGGCCAAGAGCCGCATGGGCGGCCACCTCCAGCCCCTCACCCGCGTCCTGGTCCAGCTGGCCCAGGGGCACGTCCGCTACGTGGTGGCGGGGTGCCAGACCCTGGAGAGCTTCCCCGCCCTCCAGGCCGACCTGGACCGGCTGGGCATGGGCCTGTATGCCTGCGAGCTGGCTGACCGCTTCCTCCCCCTGGGCGCGGAGGCCTATCCCGCCTACACCGCCCTCCTGGACTGCCTGCGCTGGCTGGAACGGGGCATCGTCCCCGCCCTGGGCCTACGCCGGTTCGAGGCGCGGCTGCTGCGCCTGAGCGGCTTCGGGCCTGAGCTGGACCGCTGTCTGGCCTGTGGCAGCAGGGCCGATGGCGGCGGGGCCTTCTCGCCCCTGGCCGGGGGCGTTCTCTGCCCGTCCTGCGCTCGATCCCAGGGCGGCGCCCGGCCCCTCAGCCCCGGTGCCCTGGAGGCCCTGCGCCTCCTCCAGCGCGGAACGTCGGGGCAGGTCTCTCGCCTGCGCCTGCCCCCCGCCCTGGCGCGGGAGGTGGAACTGCACCTGCGGGCCTATATCGCCCATCTGCTGGAAGGAGATGCCCGCACCGCGGGCTTCCTCGACCACCTGCAGCGGGACCCGCTGGCTGCGGGCCAGGAGGTGTGAGCCGATGCCGCTCTACGAATACTACTGTCAGCACTGCGACGACGTATTCGAGGCCCTGAGGCCGGTCCGCGAATCGGACCTGCCGGGCGTCTGCCCCCGCTGCGGGAAGGAGGCGGAGCGTATCATGCCCACTTCCTTCGCCGCCCGTTCTTTCAAGGCAGGCTATCCCCAGCGGGTCCCTTATCACCACCGGCCCGTGTACAACCGACCGCCCAAGTTCGACCGCGTCATCGCGCCGGTGCGCCAGCCCGAAGCGGAAGAGCCGCAGCAGGGCCAGGGAGAGGAGGGATAGGATGCCTCTCTACGAATACTACTGTCGTCACTGCGAGGGCATCTTCGAGTACTTCCGTCCCATGCGCGACGCCTCGCTGCCCGCCCCCTGTCCCCAGTGTCACCGCGATGCCGAGCGGATCATGTCCAGCTTCAACGCCTTCACCATGCGCGATGGCTACCCCCGTCGCCTGCCCGACAAGGGCACCTACTGGCACCTGGAGCGGGAGGTCAAGAGCCTGGCCACCCGCATGCGCCACTACGAGCACCCGGAGCTGGCCGAGCCAGAGGTCAAGCCCAAGCCCACCAAAGGGGAGCTGGAGGACAAGGCCGAGAAGGAGCGCCTGGAGAAGGCCGACGAGAGCTATCGTCGTCGTTGGGGCATCGACAAGCAGGGCTTCCCCCTGCCCATCGCCGTCAAGAAGAAGTCGCCCAAGACCATCCTCAGCCCCCACGGCCGCGCCGAGGTGAAGGACTAGCCGCCGGCGGCCTCATCCGCCTGCGCCGAGGCGCCGGACACGACACCAGCGGGGCACGGGCCGGGGCCGGGACGCGGCGGGCCGTCCCCACGTCGTGGAGGCAGTGGGGAGTAAGCCGCCCGCGGGGCATCGGGGGTAGCGCGTCGTCAGGCAGAGGTGTCCGGCTGCTCCCACTCCTGGGCCCGCCGTCCGAACTCTAGCCCTCGCTGGAGGGGTCGGCGGCGACCGCGGGCGCAGGGCCTCCCACCCAGACCGCCCAGGTCGGCCCCTGCAGACAGTCCACGGCCCTCGAGCGCTGCTTCCAGAGACGCTGCGCAGCTGGCCCGCTCCCGTGCCACTCGGTGGGCGCTCGCGGCGCCATTACGGCGGCTAGCTGCGCCGCTCCAGGATGTACTGGGCCAGCTCCTCCAAGGTGCGACGGGCCTCCGTCGCCGGCAGGGGCGACAGCGCCTCGAGGGCCCGCCGACAGAACTGGTTGGCCATGGCATAGGACTCGGCCGGGATGTCCGATTCTCGCACCATGAGCACCGCCTGCTGCAGGTGGTCCTCCGTCCGCTCGCGGAAGAAGCGCTGCACCGGGTTGTCTGCCGGATAGCGCTGCATCAACAAGAGCGAGGGCAGGGTGAGGGTGCCCTGCATGAGGTCGCTGCCCACGGGCTTGCCCATCTCCGCCTCGTCGCCGGTGAAGTCCAGAATGTCGTCCACGATCTGGAAGGCCATCCCCAGGTTGTAGCCATATTCGCGCAGGGCCTGGATCCATTCCTCCGGCTCTTCAGCCACGATGGCCCCGCCCTCGCAGGCCGTGGCGAACAGGGAGGCAGTCTTGCCAGCGATGCGGTGCAGGTATTCCTGCACGTCCTGACGGGAGTCGTAGGCCGACATGTCCTGGGTGATCTCGCCGCGGGCCATGACCATCAGCGTGTGGGCGAAAAGGCGGATGACGCGGATGTTGCCAGTGCGGGCCACCAGCTCGGCAGCATGGGCGAACATGTAGTCCCCCAGCATCACACAGGTGCTGTTGTGGAAGACGCTGTTGACCGTGGGGCGCCCGCGGCGGGTGTCGGCGCTGTCGATGACGTCGTCGTGCACCAGGGTGGCCGTGTGCAGCAGCTCCACCGAGGCGGCCAGAGGCACCAGCAGGTCCAGCCGGTAATGGCCGAAGGTGCCCGCCAGCAGCACCAGGGCCGGCCGCAACCGCTTGCCGGAGGTCGAGAGCACCAGCTCCAGCATCTGGGCCAGGGGCTGATAGTCCACCTGGCGCAGGGAGCCGATGACCTCCTCTACCAGGGCCAGGTCCTGCTGCACGGGGCCGTAGAGACGGGACGCGACCATCTAGGTTCCTTCCTCCTCGCCGATGTCCCCCAGCCCGAACAGCCAGGCGGCGGCCAGGGCAGTGCCCCGGGCCACCCGCCACGCTTCCTCGCCCCGCAAGCGGGCGATGGCCTCCACCGTCTCGGGCAGGTAGGCAGGCTCGTTGCGCTGCCCCCGCCGTCCCTGGGGAGGAAGATAGGGGGCATCGGTCTCCACCGTCAGCCAGCGCAGGGGCAGCCCCCTGGCGACGGTGCAGATGCGCTCGCTCTTGGGATAGGTGCAGGTGGCTGGCACCGAAACGAGGAAGCCCAGCTGCACGTAGCGCAGGGCCAGAGGAAGGTCGCCCGCGAAGCAATGCATCTGGCCCAGGGGACGGTCGTGGGGCCAGTCGGGCAGCACCGCTCGCTCGTACCGGCTCAGGATGGCGAACGTCTCCTGGTCGGCTTCCCGCGAGTGCACCACCACTGGCAGGCGCAGCTCGGCGGCCAGTTCCAGCTGGGCGAGGAAGGCGCGGCGCTGGTCATCGGGGGGCGACAGGTTGCGGTAGAAGTCCAGGCCCGTCTCGCCGATGGCTACCACCTTAGCCGAGTCGGCCAGGCGCCGCAGGGCTTTGAGGGAGCGACCGTCCAGCCGGCTGGCATAGTGGGGGTGGACTCCGATGACGGCATAGACGTCGGCGTGCTCGTCGGCCATCTCCACCGCTCGCTGGCTGGACTCCAGGTCCCAACCCACCACTACGAAGGCTCGCACGCCCGTCTCGCGGGCGCGGGCCAGCACCTGCTGGCGGTCGGCCTCGAACTGGCGGTCCTGGAGGTGGCAATGGGCATCTACTAGCAACATCAGGCGCCCAGGCGGGCCTCCTCCTCCTCGACGATGCTCGGGTCCAGCTTCTTGAAAAGGGGCTCGGGCTCCAGCAGGTGCTGCCCCGGTCGAGGCAGATCGAAGCGCCAGCCCTGGGCCTCCAGCGTGCCCTTGTAGCCCAGCATCTGATGCAGCCGCTGGCTGGTGAAGGGCAGATAGGGGTAAAAGGCTACCTTGAGTCCATTGATGGCAGCGATGCTGGTGTAGATGACGGTGGCGCAACGGGGCCGGTCCTGCCCCACCAGCCGCCAGGGCGCGCTGTCTTCCAGGTAACGATTGGCCTCCCGCGCCGCCGCCATGGCCGCCTCGATCCCCGCCCGGAAGCGACAGGCAGCGATGTTCTCCCCCGTCCGCTTCAGGGCCTGCTCCACCTGGTGCAGCAGCATCCGGTCTCGCTCCAGCAACTGGGCCGGCGTGGGGATGGTGCGGTCGAAGTGGCGGTAGGCAAAGGCCAGCACCCGGTTCACCAGGTTGCCCCACGTGGCCACCAGCTCGTCGTTGTTGCGACGCACGAAGTCGGCCCAGGTGAAGTCCGAGTCGGCGGTCTCGGGCATGGTCACCGCCAGGTAGTAACGCAGGGGGTCCGGATCGTAGCGTGAGAGGAAGTCAAGCACCCATACCGCGAGGTTGCGGCTGGTGGAGGCCTTGGCCCCCCGCACCGTCTGGTACTGGTTGGCGGGGACATCGTATGGCAGGTTGTACGGCTCGCCGGTGGCGTCGGAATAGGCCATCAGCTGGGCCGGCCAGATGAGGGTGTGGAAGATGATGTTGTCCTTGCCGATGAAGTAATAGCTCTTGCACTTGGGGTCCTGCCAGAACTGGCGCCACTTTTCGGGGTCGCCCTGGCGCTGCGCCCACTCCTTGGAGGCCGAAAGGTAGCCGATGACGGCCTCGAACCAGACATAGATGCGCTTGTCCTGGTACCCCTCCAGGGGAATGGGCACCCCCCACGTGATGTCGCGGGTGATGGCCCGGTCGCGCAGCCCCTGCTCCAGCAACGACAGGGAGAAGTTGAGGACGTTCTTGCGCCAGTGGGCCTTGTCGCTGGAGAGCCACTTGCGCAGGCGGTCGTTGTAAGCGCTGAGACGCAGGAAGAAGTGCTCCGACTCCCGTATCTCCGGGCGGGAGCCGTCGAAGCGGCAACGAGGGTCCAGGAGGTCCACGGGGTCCAGCACGTTGCCGCAGTTGTCGCACTGGTCGCCCCGGGCCGCCGTGTAGCCACAGATGGGGCAGGTGCCCTCCACGTAGCGGTCCAGCAGGAAGCGCTCCTCCACGGTGCAGAAGGGAAGGCGCATGGTGCCCTTGTAGATGTCGCCTCGCTCGTAGAGCTTCAGGAAGATGTCGTGCACGGTGCGAGCATGGTTCTCGGTCCCCGTAGAGGTGTAAAGGTCGAAGCTGATGCCCAGCCGCCGCCACGTTTCGAGGAACTCCTGGTGGTAGTGGGCGGCGATCTCGGCCGGCGTCTTCCCTTCCTGCTCCGCCCGCACGGTGATGGGCGTGCCGTGCTGGTCGCTGCCCGAGACCATCAGCACCTGGTTGCCGACGGTGCGGTGGTAACGGGCGAAGATATCGGCAGGCAGATAAGCCCCCACTATCTGTCCGGTGTGCAAGGGGCCGTTGGCGTAGGGCCAGGCCACGCCGATGAAGATTCGCTCGGCCATCTCCGCTCAGTTGTGGATTTTAACACAGGCCCCCCTGGCCAGGGCGGGATGCCGACTCCAGCCAGAGGCGATAGACCAGGCGCCTGGGCAGGCCATGGCGGGCTGACACCTGGGCCACTGCCTCTCGCGCCCTCAGCCCCTGCTCCCTCAGGGACGCCAGCTCTTCTCTCAACGCCTCTTTCTGGGACTCGGTCAGCGGCGAAGTCGTCCCGTGCCCCTCGCCCGACAGGCGCGCTTCCCCTCCTCCTTGCTCGCCGGCCCGATCCGTCCTGGCGCCCTGTATGACCAGTGTGAACTCCCCTCGCGGCTCCTGGAAGTGGGCCAGGGCCGCTGACACCGTGCCCCGGAACACCTCCTCGAAGGCCTTGGTCAGCTCCCGACAGACAGCGATACGACGGTCGCCCAGCACATCCAGCACGTCCGCCAGGGACGCCCGCAGGCGGTGGGGGGCTTCCAGAGCCACCAGTGTGCAGCCAAGCCCCCTTACCTCCGCCAGCAGGCGCCTGCGCTCGCCCTGGCGGCGGGGCAGAAAGCCCAGAAAGAGAAAGCGGTTCGCAGGCATCCCTGAGACGGCCAGGGCCGTCACCACCGCAGAGGGACCCGGCACCGGCACTACTCGAAAGCCGGCCGCCGCCGCTGCCGCTACCAGGTCGGTGCCCGGGTCGCTGATGCCCGGCATCCCCGCCTCCGACACCAGGGCCACGTCTCCCTCCCGCAGGAGGGACAGGATGTAGGGGATTCGGGCCGCCTTGTTATGCTCGTTGTAGCTCACCAGTCGGGCGCGGATCCCGTAGTGAGAAAGCAGCTTGCGAGCGGTGCGGGTGTCCTCGGCCGCTATGGAGGACACCTCCCGGAGGACGCGCAGGGCGCGCAGGGTCACGTCCTCCAGGTTGCCGATGGGCGTGGCCACCAGATAGAGCACCGGCATGGAATGCCTTCCGGGAAAGTGCTAAGACCCGTTTGCTGGAATGGGGCGAGTTACATTGACCGCAGCCCCCTTTCCTGGTATATTCTCATCTAAACACAGGTCAGCGACCAGCAGCAGGGGGTCGGTAGCGTATGAGTATCGTTCCCATGAAGGAGTTGAGGCCCGCCTACGGCTTCGACGACGTGGCTATCGTGCCCGGGTCCGTCACCGTCAACCCGGAGCTGACGGATGTGCGCTTCAGCCTGGGCGGCTTCACCTTCGAGCTGCCCATCTTGGCTGCCGCCCTGGACGCCATCGTCGATCCCCAGTTCGCCATCGCCTTCGCCAGGCTGGGCGGGCTGGCCGTCCTGAACCTGGAGGGCCTCTACACGCGCTACGAGGACCCCTACGCTGCCATCGCTGAGATCGTGTCGGCTTCCCAGGAGGAGTCGGCCGCAGTCATCCAGCGCCTCTACTCGGCCCCTATCCGCGAGGAGCTGGTGGGGGAGCGCGTGCGTCAGATCAAGGCCGGGGGCGCCGTGTGCGCTGTGGCAGCCACGCCGGCCAACACCAAGCGCCTGGCACCCATCGCTGTGGAGGCGGGGGCCGATATCTTCGTCGTGCAGTCCACGGTAACCACTGCCCGCCACATCTCCCGCTCCCTGCGGGGCCTCATCTTCGAAGAGCTAGTGGAGATGCTGCGGGTGCCGGTGGTGGTGGGGAATACCGTCACCTACGCCGCCACCAAGGAGCTGATGGAGACGGGCATCGCTGCCGTGCTGGTGGGCGTGGGGCCCGGCGCCAGCTGCACCTCCCGCGAGGTGCTGGGCATCGGCGTGCCCCAGGTTACGGCCACCATCGAGTGCGCCGCCGCCCGCGACCAGTATTACCGGGAGACGGGGCGCTACGTGCCTATCATCACCGACGGCGGGATGCGCAACGGGGGCGACATCTGCAAGGCGCTGGCTGCCGGGGCCGACGCGGTGATGCTGGGCAGCATCTTCGCCCGCACTCAGGAGGCGCCCGCTCGCGGCTACTCCTGGGGCATGTCCACAGGCCATGCCCAGCTGCCGCGGGGCACCCGCATCCACACCGGGGTGGACACCACCCTGGAACGGCTGCTGTTCGGCCCCACCTCTCGCACCGACGGGGCCGAGAACCTGGTGGGGGCCATCCGCACCGCTATGGGGATGTGCGGTGCTCGCACCATATCCGAGTTCCACCAGGCGGAGATGATCGTGGCGCCGGCCATCAAGACGGAAGGCAAGGCCTTCCAGATGGCCCAGGCGGCCCGCCGCTAGCGCTCCTCGCCCGGCCCGCACTGGGGCGCGATACTGGCAAAGGCCCAGTCCAGCAGCCTCTGGGCGTCGTTCACCACGTCCTCGCTAGCCAGCACGCTGACAATGAGGCGTCGACCGTCCCGCTCCGCTGCCGCCACGATGGTCTGCCGTGCCTGGTCGGTGTAGCCGATCTTGACCCCGATGGCCCCCTCGTAGTTGTAGATGAACACGTTGCTGTTCCAGAGTAGCGGCCCGGGCCAGGCGGGCTGATAGGTACGACTGGCGACTATACGCGCCAGTTCGGGCCGCAGCAGTAGCGCTCGCCCCAGCATGGCCATGTCGTAGGCCGAGCTGTAATGGCCCGGCTCGTCCAGCCCGTGCGGGTTGCGGAACTGGCTGTCCCGCAGGCCGAGCCTCTGCACCTCGCGGTTCATCATCTGGACGAAGGCCGGGACGCTGCCCCCTACGTAGGCGGCGATGGCCAGGGCAGCATCGTTCCCCGAGGGGAGCAACAGCCCGTAGAGGAGGTCGCGCAGGGAGAGGGTCATCCCCGGCTTCAGCCCCATGACGGTGGAGCCGGTGGTGAAGTTCAGCTCGCCCCCGTCCACGTTCACCGTCACCATCGCCGAAAGGGGCGCTCGCTCCTCGGCCACCAGGGCGGTGACGATCTTGGTGAGACTGGCCGGCGGCAGGCGCTCGTGCTCGTTGAGGGCGTAGAGCAGGGCGCCGCAAGGCTCCTCCACCACCGCCACCGCGCGGCCCGACACGCTGGGCGGCGCCGCGAGAGGGGTGGGCAGGGGACGCTGCACCGGCGTTGGGGGGACAGCTCCCCCCTGACCCGAGCGGGTGCTGTGAGCGGCCTCCCTCTCCCCTGCCTCGGCTGCGGCGCCGTCCGGGACCGTAGCGGGACGGGTGCTGCCGTCCCCGCGGAGCAGCAGGAGGCCCAGTGCGCCCAGGACGCAGGCCAGCAGCAAGGGCAGAAGCCAGCGCCTGCGCCCCGCCTGTCGGCGCGAGGGCAGATAGCCGTACCGGTAACGGGGCGCCCGTCTGCTCACCGTCGTCGCACGTGGGGCCTTGCCCGCGCCCGAACCGGAGAGCGCCCACCCGTCCTGCCCCAGGCCCTTACGGGTATGATAGCCGACATCGATGCCGACGGGGGAGGTCGACGCCCCTTCTGGCGCTCGACCGGGGCAGCGCATACCATAGGAGTAACGTCCCGTAGGGAAGTCGGCGCGTGTGGCGTAAGCTGCTGCTGACGGCCGTGGCCCTGACGACGGCAGGGCTGCTCTCCGTCGGCCGTGGCCAGGCCCAGTCCCCCCAGATATCGGTGGGAGTGGCCGCTTCCTCCCCCGGCAGTACAGCCATCGTGGCCGTCACCGTCTCCCCCGATCCCCAGGCCCCCCTGGGGGCGGCCGTGTTGCGCATCGCCTACGACTCCTCCCGCCTGCGGGCCACTGCTTTCTCCCCCCTATCGGAGGGCGTGGTGGCTGAGTGCGACCTTTCGGCAGTGGGGTCGGTCCGCTGTGGGCTGCTGCACGCCACGGGAATGGCGGGGCAGGTCATGTCCCTCACTTTCCAGGTCCTGCCAGCAGCAGCGCCGGGCGTCGTCCCCCTCTCGCTCACTGTGGAGGAGTGCTTCACCGTTCAGGGGGATGGGGCCAACTGCCTCCGCGCCGACGGGGCGGTGGTCGTCCAGTCGACCACCACGCCGCCGCCGGCACCGCTGCTGGTGGCCATTCGCCCCCTGTCAACGACCCAGGCCCTTATCAGTTGGCTGCCGACCTCAGGGACCACCCATTACCGCCTGAGGAGCGCCCTCAACTTCGAAATGACCTTTGGCGTCAGGGAGACGCCGCTACCGGTGGAGTCGCTGCCCCTGGGCAATGGCCTGACGGTGGGGGTGCCCGACGCCGACGGCCTGGCCTTCTACTACCAGCTGGCCGCCTGCAACCAGGCAGGGTGTTCGCCCTTCGTGCGCGCCGGGGGGCTGGCGCGCCGCATATGGCCGGGTGCCAACGACTGGAACTTCTACATGGCGGCCTACGACTTTATAGGCACCACCACCGCCTGGGCCTTCAACGCCAGCCCCGTGCCGGGCAAGGCGTCGGTCATCGCCTTTTACGACGGTATCCAGGGTTTCGGCGCCACGCCCAGGGGCCAGTGCTCGTTGCCACTGCCGCCGGGCAGCGCCTGCACCCTCAGCTGGCCGGGGGCCAGCGCCTTCGCCAGCGCCTCTCAGTCCTTCCCGCCCTTCGGAGAGGTGGGCACAGCCCTGAGGGTCAGGTAGACGCTGCGGCGGCCGGGGCCATTCGCGGCCTTAGCCCATCCCTTCGCCCTCGAACAGGGGCCTCTGCAGAGGCTGGGGAGGCGACAGCCCCAGGTGACGGTAGGCGAGGGGGGTAGCGACCCGGCCCCGCGGGGTCCGCTTGAGCAGCCCCGCCTGCATCAGATAGGGCTCGTAGACCTCCATGATGGTGTCGGGGTCCTCGGAGATGGCGGCGGCGATGGTCTCGATGCCCACGGGGCCCCCCGCGAACTTTTCGACGATGGTCCTGAGCAGCTTGTGGTCCACTTCGTCCAGGCCCAGGGGGTCGACCCGCAACTGCTCCAGGGCCTGCCGCGCCACCTCACCAGTCACGACCCCCGCCGCCCTCACCTGTGCATAGTCGCGGGCACGCCGCAGCAGACGGTTCGCGATGCGTGGAGTGCCGCGGGCGCGGCGAGCTATCTCCAGCGTCCCCTCCTCGTCGATCTCCACACCCAGGACGCCTGCATTGCGGCGCACGATGGCTGCCAGCTCCTCCTCCGAGTAGAAGTCCAGGCGGTAGACGGCCCCGAAGCGGTCGCGCAGGGGGGCGCCCAGCAGGGCGTACCTGGTGGTGGCCCCCACCAGGGTGAAGGGGGGAAGGCGGAGGCGGATGGAGCGGGCGGCCGGCCTCTTCCCCAGCACGATGTCCAGCTGGAAGTCCTCCAGGGCGGGATAGAGCAGCTCCTCGGCGGCACGAGGCAGCCGGTGCACCTCGTCGATGAACAGCACATCGCCGGGCTGCAGCCCGGTGAGAATGGCCGCCAGGTCCCCCGGGCGCTCTATGGCGGGGCCGGAGGTGACGCGGATGGAGACGCCCATCTCATGGGCGATGATGTGGGCCAGGGTGGTCTTGCCGAGCCCCGGCGGCCCGAAAAGCAGGACGTGGTCCAGAGGCTCGCCCCTGCTGCGGGCGGCAGCGATGGCGATGGCCAACGTCTCACGTATGTGGTCCTGCCCTACGAAGTCGGCCAGACGCCTCGGACGCAGGGTGGCATCCAGGGCCGTATCATCGGCCTGGGCGCTGGGGGAGACGGCGCGCTCTTCCACCGCTGGCTGGAGCGGGCGGGGCACGGGGCCGCCGCGCCTCGAATATCTGTGCTACGGCCATTATAACGAGGGTGCCCACCCCCGTCCACGCCGCGCGTCTCAGCCCTGTCCCCGCTCCCGGGCAGCCAGCTCCTGCACGATGCGCAGCGCCTCGCGGGCGTGCACCTCCATGTCCGTCTCGCTCTCGATGACGCCGCGGATGATGCCCTGCTTGTCGATGACATAGGTGACGCGGGAGGGCACCGGACGGTCATCGCGCCAGACACCGTAGTCACGGCAGGTCTGGTAACGGGGCCAGTCGCTCAGGAGGGGGTAGGGCAGGCCCAGCTCGCGGGCGAAGGCGCCCTGGCTCGGGAAGGGGTCTACACTCACGCCCAGGACCTGGGCGTCGGCCTCCGCGAACTCTCGGGCGAGGTCGCGGAAGCAGCACAGCTCCCGCGTTCAGCCGGGGGTGAAGGCCAGCAGGTAGAAGGCCAGCACCACATGCTTCTTGCCCTGGAAGTCGGACAGGCGCACCTGCTGGCGCTGGGGGTCGGTGAGGACGAACTCCGGCGCCGGGTCTCCCACCTGAAGGGGCATGCCTCTCCTTTCGGGCCTAGTGGTGGCCCACCAGCGACTCCGATTCCGCTTCAGCCCGAGGCCGATGGGGCTCGTAGCCAATGCTGCGTCGTATCAGGGTCAGCACCAGCGCGACGGCCGCCGCCCCCGCCACCGAGGCCGTGGTCAGGAGGGCCAGGCGCAGCACGTCAGGGGGCGACGGCGGGGCCACGGTGAAGGTGAGGGAACCGCTCAGGGACTGGCCGCCCTGCTCCTGCCTCACCATCCAGAAGAGGGTGTAGGAGCCGGTGGCTTCCTGGGGCCAGGAGGGACGGACGTCCAGGCAGGTGCCGTCCTCGCTGGGCGAGGCCGAAAGGGGCACGGTGCCTCCCCCCGCTCGGGCCAGGCTCAAGGTATAGTCGCCGCCCCCCGAGCGGGCGATGGGCTCGTTGAAGCACAGGCGCACCGTCTGGGGCGGTCGGCCCAGACGGGCGTTCTGCTTGGGGGTGCTCTCCGTCAGCCGGGGCTGGGCGAAGGCTGGAACGGCGGTGGCCAGCGAGAGGGCCACAGCAGCCACCAGAAGGGAGATCAGCCTAGCGGGCCGAATCATCTCTCGCCTCCGAAGGCAGCATTCTAGCACAGACGCCCCTTTGGCGATAGCCTTCCTCTGGCCAGCGGCAGATGTTAATATGATTGCCGAAGTAAGAGGCGCCCGCAGGCGCAGCGCCCGCGGGCGTCTGTGCGAAGGATGCAGGTGAAGCCCAGGGTGTCTTCCCTCACGGAAGGGCACATCGGTGGCCCTCCCCCCCTGCGTTACCGACGGCTGGTAGCGAAGCTGGGCACCAACGTCCTCACCGCCGGCGGCGACCGCCTCGACCTGGAGGTGATGGCGGCCCTGGTGGGCCAGGTGGCCCGGCTGCAGCGCATGGGCGCCCGGGTCATCATCGTCAGCTCGGGGGCCATCGCCGCTGGCCGCCACCGCCTGGGATTGGGGAGGGAGCGGCGCGACATCCCCCAACGCCAGGTGCTGGCAGCCGTGGGCCAGACGGACCTGATGAACGCCTACCAGCAGCTCTTCGCCTGGCACGACATCACCGTGGCCCAGACCCTCCTGACCCGCCGTGACCTGGCCGACCGCCAGGGATATCTGAACGCCCGCAACACCCTCCTGGCGTTGCTGGAGTTGGGGGTGGTGCCCATAGTCAACGAGAACGATGTGGTGGCGGTGGAGGAGATCGAAGGGGCCACCATCGGCGACAACGACAACCTGTCAGCCCTGGTGGCCAACCTGGTGGAGGCCGACCTGCTGGTGCTGCTGACCGATACCGATGGCCTTTACACCGCTGACCCCTATCTGTACCCCGACGCCCGCCCTTTGCGGCGGGTGGAGCGCATCGACGAGCAGGTCGAGAGGCTCGCGCAGGACTCCCATGGCCAGGGTCGCGGCGGCATGATAACCAAGCTCCAGGCGGCCCGATTGGCCACCGCCTCCGGCACCGACGTGGTCATAGCCCACGGTCGGGAGCGAGACGTGCTGGTGCGACTGGCCACGGGAGAGGAGCTGGGCACCCTCTTCCCGGCCTCGGTCGACCGCCTGGAGGGGCGCAAGCGCTGGCTGTTGGCCGGCCTCTCGCTCCGTGGTAGCATCGTGGTGGACGAGGGGGCGGCCCGGGCCCTGCGCAGCGGCCGCGCCAGCCTCCTGCCCGCCGGCGTGAAAGCTGTCCAGGGCCAGTTCCAGCGCGGTGACGTGGTGGCTGTCCTGGACGAGAGGGGACGACGTATAGCCTGCGGCATCGCCAACTACGGTGCCCGCGAAGTGGAGGCCATCCGCGGCATACGCTCGGACCACATCGAGGAGGTGCTGGGCTACGCCTACGGGCAGGAGATCGTGCACCGCGACAACCTCGTCCTGCTGAAAGAGGAGTGATGGTCCCGGAAGGCAAGGCCGCACTCGGGACCCCAGCGTCCAAGGGAGCCTAGGGAGGAGACATGGGCTCGGTGCTCAAGTGGCGTCGCCGCAAGATCCGACGCCACAAGTACAAGAAGCTGAGGAAGAAGACCCGCTGGCAGCGCCGACACAAGTAGGGGCGCCAGAACCGGAAGGAGGCGCTGATACATGATGCGCCGCCTGTTCCCCATGGGGCCGCCCCGCTGGCCCCTGGGCAGGGCCCGGGACAGCAAGGGCCTGCTGGTGGTGGCAGGCGCCCCCACCCGCGAGGAGGCGGAGCGCTGCCAGGAGACCCTCCGTCGCCAGGGCATCCCGGCCCAGTTGAGGCGCGGACGCTCCGGCTTCGAGGTCTGGGTCCCCGCCGAGCGGGAGAGCGAGGCCCGTCTGCTTCTGGGCCTCTCGGGTCGTAGCTGCATCCGCGTGCCCAGGCCCAGGCCCAGCGGCAGCAGGACTGCCTAAGCCTGCCGACCTTTTGCCCTGCTGAGGGATATACTGAGAGCTGAGGCACCGGAGGCATCCCGTGACCGCCACAGTCCAAGAGCTGGAGGCCATGGGCCGGGCGGCCCGTCAGGCGGCCAAGGCCCTGGCCCGGATCCCGACAGCCATCAAGGACAGGGCCCTGGAAGGCATCGCCCGGGCACTGGAGGAGTCCCAGGAGGAGGTGCTGGCCGCCAACCGCCTCGACCTAGAGGAGGGGCGGCGCCTGGGCCTGTCCGAGGCCGTCCTGGACCGCCTGGCCCTTTCGTCCGACAAGCTGCGGGCCATCGCCGCCGATGTGCGCACCGTGGCCCGTCTCCCCGACCCGGTGGGCGAGGTCATCGAGATGCGCACCCTCCCCAACGGCATGCAGGTCGGCCGCAGGCGTGTGCCCCTGGGAGTCATCGCCGCCGTCTACGAGAGCCGTCCCAACGTGACGGTGGACATCGCCTCCCTCTGCCTGAAGGCAGGCAACGCCTGCATCCTGCGGGGCGGCAAGGAGGCCATCAACTCCAACCGCGCCCTGGCCCGCCTCATACGCGAGGCCATCGCCCAGGCGGGGGTGCCGGCCGAGGCTGTGCAGCTGGTGGAGAACACCGACCGCGCCCTGGTGGGACACCTGCTGAAGATGAGGGAATACATCGACCTCATGGTGCCCCGCGGCGGCGCTGAGCTGATCCGCTTCGTGGCCGAGAACGCCACCATGCCAGTGCTGGTGGGCGGTATCGGCGTGTGCCACACTTATGTCGACCGAGCGGCCGACCTGGAGAAAGCGCTGCGGGTGGTGGACAACGCCAAGACCCGCCGCTGGTCCATCTGCAACGCTCTGGACACCCTGCTGGTGCACCGGGAGATCGCTCCTGCCTTTCTGCCCCGTCTGGCCCGCGTCTGGGCGGAGAAGGGCATAGAGATGCGCTGCGACCCCGAGGCCCTGGCCATTCTGGAGGGGCAGGAGATCGAAGGCCTGAAGCTGAGGTCGGCCAGCCCCGAGGACTTCGGCCATGAATTCCTGGCGCCCATCGCCGCCGTGAAGGTGGTAGGCTCCCTGGACGAGGCCCTGGAACACATCGACCGCTATGGGACCGGCCACTCGGACGCCATCGTCACCGAGGACTACTCGGCAGCCATGCGCTTCCTGGACGAAGTGGACACGGCGGTGGTATACGTCAACGCTAGCACCCAGTTCACCGACGGGGCCCAGTTCGGGCTGGGGGCCGAGATCATCGACTCCACCCAGAAGACCATCGCCCGCGGGCCGGTGGGTTTGCGGGAGATCACCACCTATAAATGGTTCGTCCTGGGCAACGGGCATGTGCGCCCCTAGCCCGGGCAGAAGGAGGCAACTGATGGGAGGTTTCCACTTCGAGCGCGAGTACCGCACCCCCTACTCCGAGTGCTACACCATCGAGCTGGACGAGGACGAGGTGGGGCGAGTAGACCTCCACTACGGCACCGAGGTGGTCTACGCGACGCTGGTGGTGAGCGAGCGGCTGACCCAGGACGAGATCCGCCAGCTCATCGGCGAGATAGATGAACGCCTGGTGCTCACCTCCGACCCCCTGCGAGAGGACTTCGTGGTCACCGTCTGGGTAGGACGCGAGGAGGGCGTCTACTCCGACGAGGACCAGGAGGAAGAGGAGGACGAAGAAGACGAGGAGTTCGAGGGCAACGGCTATATGAAGGACTAGCCGCCCCTCTTGCGGGCCAGCAGCCGCTGCGCCTCGCGGGCCAGCCGCTGCGGCGTCAACCCGAAGTGCTCCAGCAGCTCGTCCCAGCGCCCGCTGGTGCCGAAGGTCTCCATGCCCACGCAGGCCACCGGCACCGGGCACTCCCGCGCCGTCACCTGGGCCACCAGGCTCCCCAGGCCGCCGTGGACGCTGTGGTCCTCGGCCGTCACGATGGCACCCGTCTCCCGCGCGGCCGCCACGATGGCCTCCTCGTCCAGGGGACGCAGGGTGGCCATGTTGAGGACCCGACAGCCGATGCCCTCCCGGGCTAGCAGGTCGGCTGCCTCCAGGGCAGCGGGTACCATTACGCCGATGGCGATGATGGTGACATCGTCACCGTCGCGCAGGCGGTGGGCCCTGCCCAGCTGGAAGCGGTAGGAGTCATCGTAGATGACGGGCACCTTGGGCCGCACCATGCGGATGTAAAAGGGGCCGTATCGCCGGGCTGCCTCCTCGATAGCCTGGGCGCACTCTACCACGTCGGCGGGGACGATGACGCGGAAGGTGGGCAGGGCCAGCATCAGGGCCAGATCCTCCAGCGACTGGGCCGAGGCCCCGTCCTCCCCGGTGACGATGCCGCCATGGGAGGCAGCGATCTTGACGTTCAGGTTGGGCTGGGCCACTGCCATACGCACCTGGTCGTAGCAGTGGCCAGGGATGAAGACGGCGAAGGAGCTCACGAAGGCTATCTTGCCGGCCGCGGCCAGCCCGGCAGCGACGCCCACAGCGTTCTGCTCCGCCACCCCCATGGTGAAGAAGCGGTCGGGGAACTCGCGTCCGAACTGGGCAGCGGTGGTGGAGACGCCCAGGTCGGCGTCCACCACCACGATGTCCAGCCCCTCCCGGGCCAGCCTGACCAGGGTAGGCCCCAGCGCCTCGCGGGTAGCTGCCGCCTTCGCCGCCTGAACCATGGCCTACGCCCCCAGCTCCTGAAGGGCCTGCTCCGCCTGCTCGGGCGTGGGGGCCTTGCCGTGGAAGGCCGGGTTGTGCTCCATGAAGCTCACGCCCCGTCCCTTCACCGTGTGGCAGATGACCACCGTCGGCCTGCCCCGCATCCCCCGCGCCTCCTCCAGGGCAGCGACGAGCTGCTGCAGGTCATGGCCGTCGCACTCCAGCACCTGCCAGCCGAAGGCGCGCCACTTGTCCGCGAAGGGCTCCAGGGACATGATGTTGACCGTGTAGCCGTCCGGGCCGACCCAGCCGCCGGGGCGGCCGCGGCTGTCCCCGCCGCGGTAGTGAGTGTAGTCGGAGAAGCCGTCATTCTGGATGCGGTTGTAATCGACGATGGCCGTGAGGTTGTCCAGTCGGTGGTGCGCTGCGGCCATGGCCGCCTCCCAGGTCTGCCCCTCATTGCAGTCGCCGTCGGACAGCAGGCAGTAGACCCGCCAGTCGGCGCCGTCCAGACGGGCTGCCAGGGCCAGACCCACGCTGAAGGAGAGGCCCATGCCGAGCGATCCGGCCGACATCTCCACCCCCGGCGGGCATCCCATCACCGTGTGCCCTTGCAGACGGCTCCCCAGCCGACGGAAGGTCATCAGCTCGTCTGTGGGGAAGTACCCCGCCTCGGCCAGCACGGCGTAGTAGGCAGGAGTGGCATGCCCCTTGCTCAGGACGAAACGATCGCGCTGGGGCCAGTACGGGTTCTTGGGGTCGTGGCGCAGCACATGGAAATACAGGGACACCAGTATCTCGACGCAGGAGAGAGAGCCGCCAGGATGCCCGGAGCCGGCGGCAGCGGTCATGCGCACGATATGCTGACGCACACGCCGCGCCACCGACTGCAGTTGGGCCAAACGATCTGCGGTGAGCGATGCCAATGCCGTCGAGGACGTCCCCTTCCCTGGCAACGACAATTATAGGGCCTCCCGGAGCGAGCGACAACGCACCCTGCGGTCCCCTGGCCTGGCCTTCGCCCTGTCGCTAAACTGCCTCGTGATGGTCATCGACTTTCACACTCATGTCTTTCCCCCCTGGGCCATCCAGGGGCGGGAGGAGCTTTTGCGGACTGACCCCACCTTCGCCCAGCTGTACGGCAACCCCAGGTCGCGCATGGCCACTGCCCCCGACCTTCTGGCCAGCATGGAGAGGGCCGGGGTGGAGGCGAGCGTGGTGCTGGGCTTCGCCTGGCGCGACCAGGAGCTGTGCCGTCGCCATAACGATTACCTGCTGGAGTGGGCGACCAGGAGCCGGGGGCGGCTGGTTCCCTTCTGCACCGTCAACCCGTCCGCCGCCGGCGCCTGGCAGGAGGTGGAGCGCTGCGCCGCCGCCGGCGCGAGAGGGCTGGGAGAGCTGCGCCCCGACGACCAGGGCTGGGAGCTTGCGGGGGCAACGGGGAAGGAGCTGGCGGAGGCAGCCCGACACCTCCAGCTCATTCTCCTGTTCCATGTCAGCGAACCGGTGGGGCACCGCTACCCCGGCAAGGAGGGGCTGTCGCTGACGGACTTCTATCGCTTCGCCGTCGATAACCCCGACCTGACGGTCGTAGGAGCGCACCTGGGGGGAGGGCTGCCCTTCTTCGCCCCTATGCCGGAGGTGGCGGAGGTGTGCCGTCGCCTCTACTTCGATACCGCCGCCGTCCCCCTGCTCTACACGACGGCCGCCTACGACCTGGTGGACCATGACCGGCTGCTGTTCGGCAGCGACTATCCGCTCCTGGGCCAGGAGCGGGCCCTGTCATCCCTGCCCGACCGAGCCCTGGCCCATCGCTGGTCGGAGAACGCCGCACGGTTGCTGGGCTGTGGCCAATAGAGAGACTTCCTGGCGCCTGTTCGTGGCCCTGGAGCTGCCGCCGCCGGTGCTGGAGGCCCTGGCCTCGGTGCAGGCGGCCCTCAAGGCCCAGGGGTTGGAAGGCCTGCGCTGGGTGCGTCCCCAGGGCATCCATCTGACGCTCAAGTTCCTGGGCGAGACGCCTACCTCGCGCCTGGACGAGCTAATGAGGGCCCTGGAGGAGGCCACGGCCGGCACGGGGCCGCTGCGACTGGCCCTTTCGGGTCTCGGGACCTTCGGTGGGCGCCGTGGCCCCCGTGTACTATGGGTAGGCCTCGAGGGCGACCTGCAGCGACTGGCCGGCCTCCAGCGACGAGTGGAGGAGGCCATGGCCCGTCTGCGCTTCCCCCGCGAGCAGCGCCCTTTCAGCCCCCACCTGACCCTGGCGCGAGTGCCGGAGCAGGACTCGGCCAGGGTGGCCGCATCCCTAGAGAGGGCGACCAGGGAGGTGAAGGTGCCGCCGATTACAATGTCCCTGTCGGAGGTCAGCCTCATGCGCAGCCACCTCCAGCCCTCGGGTGCCATCTATGAGAGGGTGGCGTCGTTCCCCCTCCAGTAGGCAGGGGACGGTGCGGCAGGAGACGCGCCCTTCCCTGGCATCCTTGCTGCGGCGCCACCTCACGCCGCGAGTGGTAGCGGCCCTGACCATCTGGCGGCTGGAGGCATGGCTGGCCGCTCCCCTCCCCTTCCTGCTGGTGGCAGCCCTGGGCCGCTGGCCGGGCGCCCTGACCATGGCGGCCTTCACGGGCCTGCTCTGCGCCCTCTTCCTTTACCTGCTGGACGGGGAAGAGGCGCTGGAAACGGTCCACCGCTGGGCGCTGCAGCGGGACTGGGCGCGGCCCCTGCTGGCAGGGCCGGAGCGGCCCTGGCTGGTGTGGCTGCTGGCTGTCCCCCTGTGCCTCCTCTGGTTCGGCCCCTTCTGGCGGGCGGTGGTGCTCCTGCTGGTGCGGCTGGAGCGGCCCCTGGCCTACACCATCGGTGTAGCGGGGGCGCTGCCCCATTCGCTGCTGTGGACGGGGCTGGTGGTGGGAGGCGTGTGGGAGGGCCTCCTCTGGCCTTTGATGAAGGGGCTGTTGTGAGGCCGCCTCAGTCGGGGTAGCCGTCGGGGTGGGCCAGATGCCACTCCCAGGCCGAGGCCACTATCTCCTCCAAGGAGGTATGCCGCGGCTGCCAGCCCAGCACCTCCCGCGCTCGCTGGGCCGAGGCCACCAGCACCGGCGGGTCACCGGGCCGCTGGGCCTCCCAGCGGACGGGAATGGGGTGTCCCGTCACCCGCCGGGCAGTTTCCACTACCTGCAGATTGGAGAACCCCTGCCCCGTGCCCAGGTTTAGGGCGCCGCTCTGGCCCTCTCGGGCCAGGTGCTCCAGGGCCAGCACATGGGCACGGGCCAGGTCGACGACGTGGACGTAGTCCCGAACGCAGGTGCCATCGACGGTGGGGTACTCGGAGCCGTATATAGGCACCGCCTCCATCTGCCCCAGGGCCACCTGCAGCACCCTGGGTATCAGGTGGGTCTCGGGACGATGGTCCTCTCCCAGGCGGCCGGCGGCCCCGGCTGCGTTGAAGTAGCGCAGGCTCATGTAGCGCAGGCCGTGGGCGGCCTGATACCAGGGCAGCAACCGCTCCACCAGCGCCTTGGACTCGCCATACGGGTTGATGGGGCGTATGGGCATGTCTTCAGTCAGGGGCATCTCATCGGGGGCGCCGTAGACAGCGGCGCTGGAGCTGAACACGAACAGCCCCACGTCATGGGCCACGCACGCGTTCAGCAAGCAGATGGCGCTGCCCACGTTGTTGGCGAAGTAGCGGCCCGGATGGAGCACCGACTCGCTGGCCACCGTATAGGCGGCGAAGTGCATGACAGCGTCCAGCCGTCGGGCCGAGAAGACCTTGCCCAGGGCCTCGTCGTCGCGGGCGTCGGCCACCACCAGCTCCGCATCGGGCGGCACGGCCGAGGCATGCCCGCTCACCAGAGAGTCCAGAACCACCACCTCATAGCCCTGGGCCAGCAGCTCCTGCACCGCGAAGGAGCCGACGTAGCCCGCCCCGCCCACCACCAGCACCCGCATGGCCGCCAGTTTACTCCTCGAAGCGCTTGAAGACCAGACAGGCGTTCTGTCCGCCGAAGCCGAAGGAGTTCTTCAGGGCTACCCGCACGTCCGCCCGACGGGGCTGATTGGGCACGTAGTCCAGGTCGCACTCGGGGTCTGGATACTCGTAGTTGACGGTGGGGTGGACCCAGCCGGCCTCGATGCTCTTGACGACGGCGACGCTCTCCACCGCGCCCGCCGCCCCGAAGCAATGGCCGATCATGGACTTGGTGGAGCTGATGGGTATGCGGTAGGCACGCTCGCCGAAGACCTTCTTGATGGCCAGGGTCTCGATGGCGTCGTTCAGGGGGGTGGAAGTGCCGTGGGCATTTATGTAGTCCACCTCGTCGGGGGCCACGCCCGCATCGGCCAGTGCCAGGCGCATGCAGCGCACGGCCCCGTCGCCGTCGGCACAGGGTGCCACGATGTGGTAGGCATCGGCGGTGGCGGCGTAGCCTGCCAGCTCGGCCAGTATGGGGGCGCCGCGGGCAAGGGCATGCTCCAGGCTCTCCAGCACGAAGATGGCTGCCCCCTCGGCGGCCACGAAGCCGTCCCGCTTGGCATCGAAGGGGCGGCTCGCCTTCTGGGGAGGCTCGTTCTGGGTGGAGAGGGCTCGCATGACAGCGAAGCCAGCCAGCCCCAGCTCGCACAGGGCGGCCTCCGCCCCGCCGGTTATGACCACGTCGGCCCTGCCGCTGCGGATCAGCTCCAGGGCATCGCCCATGGCCTGAGTGGCGGCGGCGCAGGCGGTGGTCACCGTATTGTTATAGCCCTTGAGGCCGAACTGCATGGCCACGTGGGCGGCGGCCATGTTGGGCAGCATCTTGGCCATGAAGAAGGGGTCCAGCCTCATGCCCCCTCTCTCGATGACGGTGCGCATCCCCTCGTCCACATTGGGGAAGCCACCGATGCCCACCCCCAGCAGCACGCCGATGCGCTCTCGGTCCTCCCGCTCCAGCTTCAGGCCGGCCCCCTCGATGGCCTGACGGGCGGCGGCCACGGCGAACTGGGAGAAGCGGGCCATGCGCCGCGCCTCCCTGCGGTCCATATAGTCCTCGGGGTCGAAGCCCTTCACCTCGCCGGCGATGCGGGCAGGATAGTTGGACGCGTCGAACTGGGTCAGGTAGTCGATGCCCGAACGCCCCTCCAGACACCCCTGCCAGAACTCCTCCACCGAGTTGCCCAGGGGGGTGATGGCGCCCATGCCCGTAATGACGGCCCGGCGCCGCTGCTCGCGCCTCATCCTTTTCACCTCGCTCTTTTGGCCAACAAGGGCCGGCGGCCTTCAGCCACGAAGGCCAGCGAGCCTGTCAGACATATTAAAGCCCTCCCGCCGCTTATGGCCAACGCCCGGCCCAGGGCATCTTCGGCGCTGCGGGCCTGGTAGACGGTGCAGCCCGCCTCAGCGAAGGCCGACGCGACCCTGTCGGCGGGCATGGCGCGCGGATGGTCGAAGGGCGCTGCGATGACGGCCCCGGCGATGGGCGCCAGCTCCCGGGCCATGCCGACGATGTCCTTGTCGGCCAGGGTGCCCACCACCAGCACCACCCCTTGCGCCGCGAAGTGTTCCTCCAGCGCCTGCCGCAGACGCCGGGCTGAGTCGCCGTTGTGGGCCCCGTCGGCCACCACCAGGGGGTCGCGGGAGAGGACCTCCAGCCGCCCGGGCCAGGCGACCTTCGCCAGCCCGCGGGCGATAGCCTCCCCGTCCACCGGCAACCCCTGGCGGGCCAGCGAATGGGCCACGGCCACGGCGGTGGCCGCGTTCTCCGCCTGGTGCGTCCCCAGCAGGGGCAGACGGGCCTCCAGGGAGCCGCCCTCCCACTCCAGTCGGAAGCGCTGCCCATCGATGTCCCGCTCCAGGACTCGCCAGCGGTAGCGAACGGCCACGTCCACCGTTTCCACGCCGGCGGCAGCTGCCGCCTGCAGGCAGACCTCCTTGGCCTCGGCGTAGCCCTGGGGAGCCAGAACCAGCGGCCCCGGCGGCCGCACGATGGCCGCCTTCTCGCGGGCGATGGCGGCGGGCGTATCGCCGAGGATGGCCGTGTGCTCCAGACTGATGGGGGTGATGACCGAGGCCTCCTTGCGGGGGAAGACGTTGGTGCTGTCCACCCTGCCCCCCAGCCCCACCTCCACTACCTGCACCTGGACCCGGTGCTGGCGGAAGGCCAGGAACCCGATGGCCGTCAGCAGGTCGAAGGTCACCAGTTGACGGCCTGGCAGGGAGGGCATGACCGCCTCGGCAGCGGCCAGCACATCAGCGGCGTGGCGGGAGAATTCCTCCTCGGATATGGGCTGGCCGTCGATGCGCACCCGTTCGCAGTAGGAGTCCAGATGGGGGCTGGTGTAGAGGCCGGTGCGCAGTCCAGCCTGGCGCAGGACCGACTCCACCATGGCGGCCACGCTGCCCTTGCCCTTGCTACCGGTGATGTGCACCGTGACCCGACCCAGGTGGGGGTCGCCCAGGCGAGACAGCAGGGCCAGCACCGGTGCCACATCGGGGCGGTCGGCGAAGCGCCCCGACCGCTCGAAGTCGGCGTAGGCCAGCAGCGCCTCGATGGCCTGCCGGTAATCGAGGTCGGGCATCAGCCGTGGAAGCGCGGCTCCCTCTTCTCGAAGAAGGCCCGCACCGCCTCTCGGAAGGGTTCGGCCTGCATGGCGGCGACAAACTCCTCTCCCTCGCGCCGCTGCACGTTCCGCAGGTCGGGATCCCACAGGTTGGCCCACACCAGGCGCTTGATGGCGCTGAGGGTAGGGGCGGGGTTGAAGGCGATCTCGGCCGCCTTGGCCACCGCCGCCTCCAGCAGCCGCTCATGGGGCACGACAGCGTTGACCAGGCCCATGCGGAGGGCCTCCTCGGCCTCCACGAAGCGGCCGGTGAGCATCATCTCCAGGGCATTGGTGATGCCCACGATGTGGGCCAGCAGCTTGGTGCTGGCCAGCTCCGGAACCAGCCCCAGCCGAACGAAGCGCATCGACAGGCGTGCCTGCTCCGATGCGATGCGCACGTCGCAGGGCAGCGTTATGGTCAGGCCGGCGCCCACAGCGTAGCCATTGATGGCACAGACGATGGGCTTGGACTGCTGGACGAACTCCACCCAGTTGGCCAGAGCGCTCACGCCGAACCGCTCGCCGCCCTCGGCCACCGCCCGGAAGCCCTGAAAGTCGGCGCCGGAGCAGAAGGCCCGGCCGGTGCCCGTGAGGACGATGGCCCCCACCTCCGGGTCGGCATTGAACTCCTCCAGCGCCTGACGCATTTCGTCGGTCATGGGGCGGCCCAGGGAATTGAGTCGCTGGGGACGATTGAGGGTGACGATGCCCACCCGACCTTGCTTTTCGACGATGACCTCCTGATAGGCCATGGCTACCCCCTTTAGCCCTCGACTGCCTGCGGGACTTATAATACATGTCCGCATGGTCGCGGGTAACGGCGCCCGCCAACGGCTGGAGGCGGCCCTGGGCGACAAGTGGCGCTGGGCCGAGGGGCACCCCCTGGCCCGACTCCAGGGCCGCAGCCTGGGGGGCCTGCGACTGGCCGTCTTCCTGGGGCCGACGGGTGCCGTGGGCTCCCGCTACTTCCAGCTCTTTGCCCTGGACCGGGAGGGTCGCCCCAGTGCTGCCCCCCTCGCCCTGGGCCTCTACAACGCCGGCCGCTTCCCCGCCTACAACTGGGTGGATCTGGTGCGCTACCTGCCCCGTGTGCGCTTCGACGGGCGGGAAGAGTCCCTGGCCGAGGGGGGCCGAGAGGCCCGGCTTTTCCGCCTGCTGGGATCCCTGGTGCCACCCGGCGGCAGCCTGATGGTCGAATACGACTCGCCGGAGCATGCCCTCACAGCTCGGGTGCTATCCCAGGGCTATCCTCCCCCGTGCTCCCCCCTGGGATACTCCCTGCTGACAGCCGGCTGCCTGTCGTTCCGCGACTGGTACATCGCCGAAGGGGGCAGGGAGGGGCCACGCAAGCTGCAGGGCTTCAAGCCGCTGGACAGCGAGACGGCCAGGGAGCGGGCCGCCTCGCTGGCCGGCGCCATCCGCCAGGCCCTGGACCGCGCTGCCCGGGGCGGAAACGACGAGGCCGTCAGGACGGCCTACCGTCTGGGCAAGCGCGCCCTGGCCCTGCTGGGCCGCCTCTTTCCTTGACGCCCGCAAGGCACGGGGCCTAACATGGGGGGCGGTGTGGGCGGAGCCTGCGGGGCAGGCAAGAAAACCAGGGAGGTGCGGCGAAAATGGTCACCATCAGCGTCATCAAGGCCGACGTTGGCGGTTTCGTGGGCCATTCGGCCTCCCACCCCGACGTCCTCGACACGGGGCGGGAGGAGCTGGAGCGGGCCAAGCAGCGCGGACTCCTCATCGACTACCACGTCAGCTACTGCGGCGATGACATGTTCCTGATCATGACCCACGACCGCGGCGAGGACAACGAAGAGGTTCACCGCCTGGCCTGGGACACCTTTCTCAAGGCCACAGACGTGGCCAAGAAGCTGAAGCTGTACGGCGCCGGCCAGGACCTCCTGGCCGACGCCTTTTCCGGCAACATCCGCGGGGCGGGGCCTGGCTCGGCCGAAATGACCATAGAGGAGCGCCCCTCGGAGCCTATCCTGGTGTTCATGGGCGACAAAACCTCGGCCGGCGCCTTCAACCTGCCCCTCTACAAGATGTTCGCAGACCCCTTCAACACCCCCGGCCTGGTCATCAGCGACCCACTGCACCACGGCTTCACCTTCGAGGTTCACGACGTCAAGGAACACAAGAAGATCATGCTCAACGCCCCGGAGGAGATCTACGACATGCTCATCTTCCTGGGGGCGCCCTCCCGCTACGCCGTGAAGCGGGTGTTCAACCGCTCCACCGGCAACATCGCCGCCGTGTCCAGCACCGACAAGCTCTCCCTCATCGCCGGTCGCTACGTGGGCAAGGACGACCCCACCATGATCGTGCGTGCCCAGGGCGAGTTCCCGGCGGTGGGCGAGGTGCTGGAGCCCTTCACCAACCCCTTCATCGTGGAGGGGTGGATGCGCGGATCCCACCAGGGCCCCCTGATGCCCGTGTCCCTCAGGGACGCCCATCCCAGCCGCTTCGACGGCCCGTCGCGGCTGGTGTGCCTGGGCTTCCAGCTGGCCAACGGCAAGCTGGTGGGGCCGCGGGACATGTTCGACGACCCCGGCTTCGACGAGGCCCGGCGCAAGGCCAACGAGGTGGCCAACTACCTCCGCTCCCTGGGGCCCTTCGAGCCTCACCGCCTGCCCCTGGAGGAGATGGAGTACACCACTATGCCCATGGTGGCCGCCAAGCTAGCCGAGCGCTGGCAGCCCCTGGAGTAGGTGGGAGAATCGCCAGTCTCCTGCTGGCCACCAGCAATCAGGGCAAGCTGCGTGAGCTGCGGCAGCTGCTGGACGGCTGTGGCTGGCGACTGCTCTCGCCGGCCGATGTGGGCATGGGGCCGGCCGACTTCCCCTCCGAGGGCGAGGACTCTTACCTCGACAATGCTATACTGAAGGCACAGACGGGGGCGCGCTTCAGCGGCCTCGTCTGCCTGGGGGAGGACTCGGGGCTGGAGGTGGACGCACTGGACGGGGCCCCCGGGCCGGCTTCGGCTGTTTTTCTGGGGCCACAGGCCACCTATGAGGAGCGCTTCCGCTATATCCTGGGCAGGCTGGAGGGGCTTCCCGATTCCCGGCGCACGGCTCGGTTCCGCTGCCTTATGGCCGTGGCCGACCCGGTGAGCGGCAGGACGTGGACGGTGGAGGGCGTTTGCGAGGGCCTCATCGCCAGGGGGCCCAGGGGAACGGGAGGCTTCGGCTACGACCCCATCTTCTACCTCCCCACCCTCATGTCCACCATGGCCGAACTGCCGGAGCACCAGAAGAACATCGTCAGCCACCGGGCCAGGGCGGCCTGGCAGGTGCGCCAGGTGCTGAAGGAGCTGTTGCATGAGCACGCCCGAAGGTGAGCTGATCCCCCTCACCAGCGTCAGCGCCCGCCCGGCCGAGCTGCCGACTGCAGGCGGCCCCGGCCTCGTGGACCCGGTGGGCCGCAACATCTACTACCTGCGCATATCCGTCACCGACCGCTGCAACCTGCGCTGCGTCTACTGCATGCCCGAGGAGGGGGTGCCCTGGCTGCCCAAGGAAGAGGTCCTGACGCTGGAGGAGATCGCCCGCGTGGTGCGAGTGGCGGCGGAGATGGGCCTGCGCCGCGTCCGCCTAACTGGCGGCGAGCCGACGGTGCGCCGCGGCCTGGTGGACCTGGTGCGGTGGATCGCCTCCACCCCCGGCATCGAGGACGTGGCCATGACCACCAACGGCATCGCCCTGGCCTCCATGGCCGAAGACCTGGCCCGGGCCGGCCTGCGGCGAGTCAACGTCTCCCTGGACACCCTGCGCCCCGAGCGGTTCCGCGCCATCACCCGCTGGGGAGATATCGACGACGTGTTCGCCGGCATCGAGGCCGCCCGTCGCGTCGGCCTGCGGCCCATCAAGCTCAACGTGGTGGTGATGAGGGGCATCAACGACGACGAGGTGGTGGACTTCGCCCGCACCACCCTGGAAGAGGACTGGGAGGTGCGCTTCATCGAACTGATGCCCTTCATGGACGAGGAGACCTCCTGCGCCAAAGGGGAGGGGGGCCTGGACCTCCAGTTCGTGCCCACGCGAGAGGTGCGGAGACGTATCGAGGCTGCCCTGGGCCCGCTGGAGCCGGCCGAGAGCGAGAGCGGCTCCGGCCCCGCCCGCTACTACCGTCTGCCAGGGGCGCGGGGGCTGATAGGCTTCATCAGTCCCCTCAGCGAGACCCACTTCTGTGCCAGTTGCAACCGCATGCGCCTGACGGCCGACGGCAAGATCCGCCCCTGCCTGCTCACCGACCACGAGGTGGACCTGAAGGGCGTGCTGCGCTCGGGCGCCGACGACGAGGCGCTGAAGGGGGCCATCCTGCTGGCGTTGCGCACGAAGCCCGACGCCCACCACCTGTGGGACGGCAACCGTCCCCGCTGGCGCAAGATGGTCCAGATCGGGGGCTAGCATGGCCGATCAGGGCCGCCTCACGCACCTGGACGAGGCGGGCCGCCCCCGCATGGTGGACATCACTGCCAAGGCCGAGACCCAGCGGGAGGCGGTGGCCAGGGGCCGGGTCCACCTGCAGCCCGAGACGCTGCGCCTCATCGCCTCGGGGCAGGTGGCCAAGGGCGACGTCCTCACCACAGCACGGCTCGCAGGCATCATGGCCGCCAAGCGCACCCACGAGCTCATCCCCCTCTGCCACCCCCTCCTGGTCACCGATGTGGAGGTGGACATCCGCCCGGACGAGGCAGCCAGCACCCTCGAGATCCAGGCGCAGGTGCGCACCGCCGGCCGCACGGGCGTGGAGATGGAGGCGCTGGTGGCTGTGGCCGTGGCCGCCCTCACCGTCTACGACATGGTGAAGGCGGTGGACCGCGGCGCCCGCATATCGGACATTCGACTGGTCCGGAAGAGGGGAGGCAAGAGCGGCGAGCTGGTCCTGGAGGACTAGCCCCGCCCCTCCTGGCGCTCCAGCAACAGCTCCACCACCCTGGTCAGGGCACGGTAGGCCAGTAGCACGTACTCCCGCGGGTGCAGGTCCAGGGGCTTCAGCTCTTCCTTGCGGGTGGCCACCGGGTCGGCCGCCTCCTCGGGGAAGAGGGGCACCTCCTCGCCGATGACCAGCTCGTACAGCTCGCCGTCGGGCGCCAGGACGACGCAGCCACGGCCTCGGTCGCTGGCCAGCGGCTCGTCTATCTCTATGCCGTAGGTGAAGAAGGCCCCGGGGAAGGGGGGAAAGGGGTCGAGGCGGGCCACCGCCTCTTGCAGGAGCTGGCGGAGGCGGCGGGCCGTCCGCTCCAGCACCTCGTCAGCCTCGGCCTTCAGCTCCAGGGGGTCCAGGTCCCTCATGGTAGCCTCAATTTAGAAAGAAGCATTTAAGACAATTGTCTAAAGTGATATAATTTCCCTGGCATGGGCAGCAACCTTTCTCTCCAGTCCACCCGCCAGGGCATCATCAACTACCTGCAGCGGGCCGGCCGAGCGACGGTCAAGGAGCTGGGCCAGGCCCTGGGCCTCACCTCCACGGGCATCCGACAGCACCTGACGGTGCTGGAGAGGGACGGCCTGGTGACAGCCCGTGAGGAGCGGGGCCGGGTAGGCCGTCCCACCCTAGTATACTCCCTTACGGAGGCGGCCGAGGCCCTCTTCCCCAAGCGCTACGACGACCTGGCCCTGGCCCTGCTGGAGGAGGTGCGGGCTACCGAGGGCAACGAGCGCCTGCACCAGTTGCTGCGGCGCGTGGCGGCCCGAATGGCCGCCCAGTACCGCTCGCGCGTGGAGGGACGACCGGTCCAGGAGAGGGTGGAGGAGACGGTCCGCATCATGCAGGAGCAGGGCTGCCTGGTGGAATGGCGGCAGGAGGGCGACCAGTTCTTCATCGACGAGTACACCTGCCCCTTCACCAGGGTTGCCCAGCATGACCCCGCCGTCTGCGCCCTGCATGTGGAGCTGGTGCGACTGCTGGTGGGCGCGGACACTCGCCTGGCTCAGAGCCTCCTGCGCGGCCAGAGGGCATGCACCTACCGGGTGCGGCCGCCTCTCGGGGCCGGCCTCGGTTAACGCTCTCGCCTTTTCGCCCCAGCAGGCGTATCCTCGGTAACGCACTATCGCCGACAGGCGCAGGTATGGTCATCTGGGTGGCCCAGTTCAACATTGTGGCCGGCCAGACCTTCGAGGATGGCCCCTTCACCGGCGCCTTCCCCCAGCGGGGCGGCGGCGACGACCCCTGCGACCTCTACCTGCTAGTGGAGCCGGCCCTGCCCGGCAGCGAGGAGTTCTGCAACGACATCGCCAACCTGGTGGGGGAGTCCTTCCACCGCTATCGCCTCTCGGTCACGGGGGGACTGCTGCGGGCGCTGCAGTCGGCCCACGCCGACCTGAAGGGCTGGAACAGCCGCAGCCTCCGCGACCAATGGGTGGCCGTGGGCGTCTCGGCCCTGGCGGTGCGGGGGAACGAGGGATACCTGGCCCAGGTAGGGCCTGCCCTGGCTTACGCCCGTCGTCAGGGCCACCTTCGCCCCCTGCAGCCTCATCTGCCCGATGCCCAGGGCCCCTTGGGCCTGGGCGACTCCGTCTACCCCCAGTTCTCGCGCCTCGAGCTTTCCCCCGGCGATGCGGTGCTGCTGACGGCCACCCCCCTTCGGACAGCCCTGCAAGAGCAGGCCCTGGCAGGACTGCTGGCGGGGCCGGTGGAGGAGTGCTTGCCCGCCATCTTTCAGGCTGTCCGCTCCCTGCCCTGGTTCGGCGCCGTGCTGGTGGCCGCCCTGGAAGACCGTCGTCCCTGAGAGCGTCATGAGGGTGCTGGGCATCGAGACCTCTTGCGACGAGACGGCAGTGGGGATGGTGGAGGACGGGCGTCGCCTGCTGGCGAACGTGGTGGCCTCCCAGGCCTCCTTTCACGCCCCCTATGGAGGGGTGGTACCGGAGGTGGCCTCCCGTCACCACCTGGAGCTGCTGCTGCCCGTACTGGAGGAGGCGCTCCAGCAGGCAGGATGCCGCCCCGCCGACGTGGATGCCTTGGCCGTCACCATCGGCCCGGGCCTGGCCGGCTCCCTGCTGGTGGGCGTGAACCTCGCCAAGGCCCTGGCCTACGCCTGGGGCCGGCCCCTGGTGGCCGTCAACCACCTGGAGGCCCACATTTACGCCAACTGGCTGCAGCCTGGCGAGCCTCCCCGCCTCCCCGCCCTCTGCCTGGTGGTCTCGGGCGGCCACACGGAGCTGGTGCTCATGGAGGATCACGGGCGCTACGTCCGCCTGGGGGGGACGCTGGACGATGCTGCCGGCGAGGCGTTCGACAAAGTAGCCCGCTTGCTGGGCCTGGGATTTCCCGGCGGCCCGGCCATCGAGCGGGCGGCGGCCGCCAGCGGGAGCAGTCGCCTGCGCCTGCCCCGCGCCCGCACGCGGGGAGCCTACGACTTCAGCTTCAGCGGCCTCAAGACCCACGTCCTGCGTCTGCTCCAGGGCGAGCACGGCGAGGTGCCTCCCCCACCGGAGGTGGCCGCCTCCTTCCAGGAGGCGGTGGTGGACGCCCTGGTGGAGAAGGTGGTGCGGGCGGCCCAGGAGCACGAGGCCGCCGAGGTGATGCTGGTCGGTGGAGTTGCCGCCAACCGCCTGTTGCGGGAGGAGCTTTCCCGTCGCTGTACCCTGCCGGTGCGGGTGCCTCCCCCCTCCCTCTGCACTGACAACGGGGCGATGGTGGCTGCCTGCGGCTATTACCGCCTGACCCTCTTCGGCGAGGAAGCGCCCCTGGACGTGGACGTGCGGCCCGGCCTGCGCCTGGCCTGAGCCTGGCCTTCTCAGCCGCCGCCCACCTGCCCCCGATATTCAGCGTCGGTCACGTGAGCGCCCCAGATGGCGCCCCTGCCCTCGTCGTCCACTTCCCACATGGCGATGTGGGCCATGAAGTGATCCGGGGCGGCGCCGTGCCAGTGCTCCTCGCCCGGCGGCGTATGGACTACGTCGCCGGCCCGCACCTCGACGACCGGGCCGCCGCGGGCCTGCGCCAGCCCGCGTCCCTCCAGCACGTAGAACGTCTGGCCGCGGGGATGAGAGTGCCAGGCGGTGCGGGCACCCGGGGCGAAGCGCACCAGGATGACGCGCATCCGCTGGTAGTCGCCTTCGCCCACCAGCACGTCTACCCACACCTCGCCGCTGAAGGTCTCGTTCGAGCCTCTCTCGCTCGGGCGTCTGGAGCGGACTTCCATGGCCTGCCTCCTGCCATGAGTATATGTCCCGCCACCCCGGTCGAGGGACAAGCGGCCGGGGCCTATTCGCTGACGTAGTAGTCGCGGCGGCGGCGCTGCAGATAGGCCTGCACCTCGGCCGAGGAGACCCCCAGCCGGTGCAGGGTGTGGCGCACGAACTCCAGGCCGGCCTCGAAGCCGGGGTGCACCACCTCGTCGGCTCCGAGCCCCCGCAGCCGTCGGTGGCTCTCGGGCCCAGCCCCACGAGCGATGACGTCCACCTGCGGCGCCAGCTTCCTGGCAGCCGCCACCACGGCTTCGGTCGAGGCCGGGTCGGCCTGGGTCACCGCCAGCACCCGCGCCCGCTGCAGCTGGGCCTGCTCCAGCACCAGGGGGCTGGACGGCTCGCCGTGGACGTAGGGCACCCCCTGCTGCTGCAGCCAGCGCACGGCCGCCGGGTCCTGCTCGATGACGACGCAGCGGAAGCCCCGACGACGCAGGGCCGTCACCAGCTCGGCCCCGGCCTCCCCCAGGCCGCACACTACCACGTGGTTGACCAGCGGCTCGCCGGCTGGCAGCTGCACCTGGACCGGCGTGGACGAGCGGAAAAGGACGTCGGCCCAGGAGACGCCCCAGCGCAGGGCCAGGGGCGCCAGCAGCAGGCTGATGAACGCCGAACCGACCAGCGCCGAGGCAGTCCTGTCGTCCAGCACTCCCTCGTCGCCGGCCACCGACACAGCCAGGAAGGCGAACTCGCCCGTCTGGGCCAGCAGCAGCCCGGAGAGGAAAGCGGTGCGGGGCAGGTAGCCGAAGGCCAGCGCCAGGCCACCCACCAGGACCAGCTTGGCCAGGCTCCCCAGAAGAGTGAAAGCGGCCAGCTCCGCCGGCGCCTCCGCCAGGGTGCGAGGGTCCATCAGCATCCCCATGGCCACGAAGAACAGGGCGGCAAAGACGTTGCGCAGGGGCAGCAGCTCCGCCAGCCCCTGCTGGGCGTGATCCGACTCCGCCAGGACTAGCCCCGCCAGGAAGGCGCCGAAGGCGGGCGAGAGGCCCGTCAGGGCACCCAGGGCGGTGCCCCCCAGCGCCAGCACCACGGTGCCCAGCAGGAACATCTCGCGGGAGCGGCGCCCCACCAGCAGCGACATGGCCCTCGGCACGACGCGGGTGGCCAGGAGGTAAGTCCCGACCAGAAAGGCGGCCGCCTTGCCCACCGTCGTGGCTAGGGTGACGCCCGGGGAGCCGCCGTCGCCGCCCAGTGCAGGCATGGCCACCAGCAGCGGCACCAGGCTCAGGTCCTGGACCACGGATACCCCGGCCGCCACCCTGCCGTGCACGCTCTCCACCTCGCCCCGGTCCTCCAGCAACCGCAGCGCGATGGTGGTGCTGGAGCTGGCCAGCGCCCACCCGGCCACCAGGGACTGCTTCAGCCCCAGGTCGAAGAGGCGCCCCAGCAGCATCCCCAGGCCGATGACGACGCCCACCTGTAGCAGCCCCCCGCCGATAGCCACGGAGCCGACCTCCCGCAGGCCTCGCAGGCTCAGCTGCAGGCCCAGGCCGAACATGAGCAGCGCCACCCCTACATCGGCCAGTCGCTGGACCTGCTCGACCTCGGCCACCGGCCCCGGGGTGTAAGGCCCCAGCAGCAGGCCGGCCAGCAAATAGCCCAGCACCGGCGGCAGGCCCACCAGGTGGGCCACAGTGCCGCCGGCCAGGGCCGCCGCCAGCACGACGGCCAGAAGACCGACCAGCCCCGTATCGGACATGGATGCGGGAACCTGGCAGCAGGGGGACGAAGGTCTCGGATGGCTGAAGGGCCCGAGGCTATGCTACCACCTGACGGGCGCCGCCGGCCCGGCCACGATGGCCACGGGCCCTGGTCAGCGGCCAGGGGCTGAGCGGTGGCGCCGCTGTCGGGGCGGGCCAGTGGGACGGCTTTCGGGGATGCCGTGCTCCCGCCTCAGTTCCTCCAGCAAGGGCTGCAGGGCGTCCACCAGGCCTGCGAGATGACGCGCACACTCGCGAGCGAAGTCCTCGTCCAGCGGCGCCAGGGGCACGGTGTAGTGCAGGCGCGTCCACCATCCGGTCCACTCCTCCAGCTCGGCCGGCCGCCCCAGGACGGCCAGCACCCTCGGCATCTCCTGGGCCAGGGCCGCGGCCCAGCGATAGTTGTGCTCGCGCTCCCCCTCGAAATGGAGGCCCACCTCCGCCAGGCCCTGGCGTCGCTGCAGCCACAGCTCGTAGTGCACCGCCGGATACCAGTAGTAGACCTGCAGCAGGCTGGGGGCCTGCCGCCAGCGGAAGTCTCGCAGAGACTCGGGCAAGAGGACGGGCAGTTCGGCCCGCACCAGCTCCAGGAACTGGGAGACCTTCATGGCGGTGGCCGCGGGCGGGCGGCCCGACGGCCTAGGCCACAGCGCCCGCCTGGCGCAGGGCCGCGACCTCGGCCTCGCTGTATCCCGCCTCCCTCAGCACCTCGTCGGTGTGCTCCCCCAGCCGCGGCCCCAGGGTGCGGATGGAGCCCGGGGTCTCCGAAAGCTTGGCCCCGATGCCCACCTGCCTCACGGTGCCCATCTGCGGGTGCTGGACCTCGGCCAGCATCCTTCGCTGAAGGACATGAGGATCGGCGAACACCTCGTCCAGGGAATAGACCGGTGCCACGCAGATCTCGTGCTGGCGCAGCTCCTGGAACCACTCGTCCCGTGTCCGCTCCTGGAAGCGGCGGCGGAAGAATTCGAACATCTCCGGATAGCGCTGACGGTCCCACTGGTGGGGAATGAACTCCTCGGCCCCCAGGACGCGGCAGAGGGCCTCCCAGAAGTAAGGCTCCAGACAGCCGATGCTGATGTAGCGGCCGTCGGCGCAGCGATACACGTTGTAGAAGGGGACGCCGCCGTTGAGCATGTCCTCCCCCGGCCTGGGCACCTGCCCCGTCGCCAGGTAGCGGCTGGCCACCCAGGTGAGGAGGGAGGTGACGCCGTCGCTCATGGCCATGTCTATGTACTGACCGCGACCGGTGCGTTCCCTCGCCAGCAGGGCCAGGCAGATGGCGAAGGCGGCGTACAGGCCCCCGCCAGCGAAGTCGGCGATGATGTTCATGGGGATGGCGGGCGGCTGCCCCGGCCACCCCGTAAGGCCCAGGGCACCGCCGACGCTGATGTAGTTTATGTCGTGGCCCACCAGAGAGGCATAGGGGCCGTCCTGCCCGTAGCCCGAAAGGGAGCAGTAGACCAGGCGCGGGTTCAGGCGGGAGAGGGTCTCGTAGTCCACTCCCAGCCGCTTCACCACACCGGGGCGAAAGCCCTCAACCACCACATCGGCCGTCCTGGCCAGGCGGTAGAAGGCCTCCCGACCCTCCGGCTGACGCAGGTTGATGGCGATGGAGCGCTTGTTGCGGTTGAGGGGGTTCAGGGCACGGGCCTCCGGACGCTCCATCTCGCTGACGCGGGCCGCACCGGGAGGCGCCTCCACCACGATGACGTCGGCCCCGAAGTCGGCCAGCAGCATGGTGCAGAAGGGGCCGGGAGCCAGACGGCTCAGGTCCAGGACGCGGATGCCTTCTAGGGCCATCATGGCGACGCACCTCCGACGACAGGATGAGGGGCACCCTCTCGCCCCAGCAGGAAGGCCTCGAACTCCTCCTCGGCGGGCAGAGAGGAAGGCCCCAGGGGCAGCACCAGCCAGTCCAGGTGGAAACGGCCGCCTCGCTGGGGACGGGCGCGGGCCTGGAACTGGTCCCTGGTCAGGAGCCAGACGAGTCCCCGTCCCAGGTCGGCCAAGGCCACCAGCTCCTCAGCACCCGGTGGCAGCAGCCAGTGCATGCCCAGGGCGCCGCGCCCGCCGCGACGGTGAGGGCCGGGGCGGGACAGAACCCTCGCCAGCCCCTCGCGGCCGTCGGGCCATCGGACTGCGAGGAGGCCGGGGGCCAGGGTACGGGCCTCCAGTCCGTGCCGGGCCAGCGAGCGGGTGACCAGGCGGACGGCCTCGTCCACCAGCTCCATCGAGGCGGGGCGGGGACGCATGGTTCGGGCCTATCATGCCCAGGGGCGGCCTCCACGGTCAAGGGCGACGGCCTTTGCCGAGGGCACGACGCCCATGATAGAATCGCCTATGACATAATTGGGGCGCCGGGCCGAGGGCTGCGCTTCGCACAGGAAGCCGTTATGGGACCCATGAGGCCCGACAGGCTCTCTCGTCGTCCCCCACAGCGTCGCATCGTGTGGGGGAGGCCTTTGCCCCCTCGACCCCCGACGGGGGCGCCTCCGCCGCCGCCCGCGGCCCGGGCCAGCCGCGACCCTGCCCCTTACATCGTCGGCGGCGTCCTGGGCCTCATCCTGGTGACGGTGCTGGCAGTGGTGGCAGCCTTCTCCTGCATGGGAGGGGACGAGGAGGTGGCGGCAGGCATCGTCGCCCGCTCCAGGCAGCCCCCGCCCCTGCCGGCGGGCCTCACCATGGCCAGCCGCAACTACCTGGTGTTCGACGTGCGCCGGGAGCCCGACCGTCCCGTGCGGCTGGGTCTCCCCCTGGCCCAGGGCTTCCGCCAGGGGCAGGAGCTGAGCTTCTGGACCTACGCCGACGGCCAGTGGCGGCGGCTGGGGCCGGCAGCCGTGGTCTCGGCCGAGGACTTCCAGCGGGGCAGCTGCCAGCCCAGCGGGGGAATACCATCCGGGCCGCTGGTGGCCTGCGGCGAGTTCCCGCCGCCCCTGCCCCGCAACCTGGCGGTGCTGACGGGCGGCGCCGGCGGCTCCCTGCGCGTCATCGCCTCCATCCCCAGCCGCTCGGCCCTGGCGCCGGCCGCTCGCGACCTGGCCGCCATCGTCAGCCCCAGGGACTTTCGACCCCGCGAGGACGGCTCCCTGGAGGGCTCCCTCAGCCGGCCAGAGCTGAGAGCGGGGCAGGAGCTGATGCCCACCGTGGTGGGCAGCGAAGGCCCCGCTGTCCAGAACGTGAACTCCATCCTGGCCGATCCCGCCCGTCGCCAGGCCCACGTGGAAAACATCGTCCGCCTGGTGGAAGAGCAGGGGCTGGCGGGCATAGACCTGGAATACACCCAGGTGGACGCCCGCCTGTGGGTGTCGTTCCAGCAGATGGTGCGGGAGCTGGCCGACCGCCTGCACCAGAGAGGCCGCAAGCTGTCCCTCACGCTGCCCGCCCCGGCAGGCCGCCAGACGCTGGACTGGCGGGCGCTGGGACAGGCGGCCGACATGGTGAGGGTGCTCCCCTCGCCAGACCCCCTCTCTTACCGCGAGGACATGGCACAGGCGCTGCAGTTCGCCACCTCCCAGGTGGAGCCGTCCAAGCTGTTCCTGGTGCTCAGCCCCTACAGCCAGCGCCGCAATGTCAACGGCTCCCAGCCCATCGGCTATCGTCAGGCCATGTCCCTGGCCCTGGAGGTCCGCCGCACGCCGGAGGGGGAGATACGGCCGGGCACGGGGGTGCGTCTGGAAGCACCCAATCTGGCGGGGGGTGGCATCGTCTGGAGCAGTGACGCGGCGGCTGTCACCTTCGCCCTGCAGGGCGGAGGCGACACGGTGTTCATCGAGAACGTCTTCAGCGCCGGCTTGAAGCTGGAGCTGGTGACGGCCTTCCGCCTGGGCGGGGTGGCGGTGGCCGACGCCTCGGCCGGGGCCGACGTGGCCGACATCTGGCCGGCCATCCGCACCCTGGTGGAGACGGGCGCCCCGCCCCTGCTGCGACCCAACGGCAACGCCCTGGTGGCCCGCTGGTCGGCCAGCGACGGCCGGCTGTCGCCGGCGGAGGGTGCTGCCACTACCTGGACAGCGCCCGAGCGGGGCGGCACCTATCAGGTGGAGCTGGTGGTGAGCGACGGCGTGGAGCGCTTCGGCCGTCGTCTGACCCTGGCCGTCACGCCGGAGCCGACGCCCACGCCGACCCCCACCCCCAGCCCCACGCCCGGCCGGACGCCCGCCCCCACACCCACGCCGACGCCGCGCCCCAGCCCGACCCCCGCCCCTACTCCCACTCCGACGCCCACACCGACCCCGACGCCCAGGCCCACACCCGAGCGTCCCGTCCCATCGCCCACAGCCACCCCGACCCCCACTTCCACCTCCTCGGCCTACACCCTCCTTCAGCCCGTATTAGACTAAGGGCGGGCATGAGGATCACTGCCGGTCGGGCCAAAGGCAGGGAGCTAAGGGGGCCGCCCGGCGCGCGCCCCTCCTCGGGGCGAGTGCGGGCCGCCCTCTTCTCGGCCCTCCAGTCCCTGGGGGCCGATCTGTCGCGGGTGCTAGACCTCTATGCCGGCTCCGGTGCCCTGGGCATAGAGGCCCTGTCGCGGGGGGCGAACTGGTGCGACTTCGTGGACCAGAGCGCCGCCGCCTGTCGGCAGGTCCGCCGCAACCTGGAGGCCACCGGCCTCGCCGCCCAGGCCGCCGTCCACTGCCTCCCGGTGGAGAGGGCACCGGAGCGGCTGCGGGGGCCTTACACCCTCGTCCTGGCCGACCCACCCTATGGCGACGCCACGGCCCTGGCCGCCCTGGAGCGGGTCGCCACCTCTCACCTGGTGGAGGCGGGACGCACCGTCCTGGTGCTGGAGCACAGCGCCCGCACAGCACCGCCCCTACGGTTGGGGCCTCTGGAGCTGGTAAAGACGCTGCGCCACGGCGACAGCGCCCTATCTTTCTACAGGTAGGAGGTGCGAGTTGGTCACAGCCGTCTATCCCGGCCGCTTCGACCCCGTTACCAACGGGCACCTGGACATCGCCCGCAGGGCTGCCTCCCTCTTTGACCGGGTGGTGGTGGCCGTCTACGACCTTCCAGCCCACAGCTCCCTCTTCACCACTGAGGAGCGAGTGGCCCTCTTCCAGGAAGCGGTGCGGGAGATGGGCAATGTGGAGGTGAAGCCTTTCAGCGGGCTGACGGTGGACTTCGCCCGTCAGGAGGGGGCCAAGGTGCTGGTGCGGGGCATCCGCGCCGTCACCGACTTCGAGGCCGAGTTCGACATGGCCCTCATGAACAAGCGCATGGCCCCGGAACTGGAATCTGTCTTCCTCATGGCCAGCCTGGAGCACCTGTTCGTGAGCGGTCACCGCATCCGCGAGGTGGCCAGCCTGGGCTACGACGTCTCGGGCCTGGTGCCCCCCCACGTGGCCGAGGCCTTGCGTCGCAAGTTCGGCGGCTAGGGAGGTGGGATAATCGACGCCCTGCACCTCATCGACCGCCTGGAAGAGATGGTGGGCGAGGCCCGTCGTCTCCCCGTGGGCGGGTCGGTGGTGCTGGCCCGACAGCGCCTGCTGGACCTGGTGGACAGGCTGCGGGTAGCCCTGCCGGCCGAGGTCTACCAGGCCTCTGAGATAATCCAGCGGCGGGACGAGATCCTGGAGCAGGCCCAGCAGGAGGCGGCCCGCATCCTGGCCCAGGCCCACCAGGAGCTGGAGCGACGCCTCTCCGAGACAGAGGTGGTCAGGGCCGCCGAGGCCAGGGCCGAGCAGATCCTGCGGGAGGCTCAGGAGAGGGCCGAGGCCCTGCTGCGCGACGCCGAGGCCCAGGCCCGCGCTCGCCTGGACGAGGCCGAGGCCGCCGCCAAACAACAGATGGAGGAGGCCGACGCCTACGCCCTAAAGGCCCTGCAGCGGCTGGAGGAGAGCCTGGACCAACTGCTGCACCAGGTCCGGCGCGGCATCCAGGCCCTCGAGCAGCGCCACGGCTGGCAGGACTAGCCCTCGGCCGGCCTGAAAAGGGCCTCCAGCCCGTCCAGGGCGGCCACCAGGCCCCGCCGCTGATAGCCGGGCCATAGCAGCCAGCCCACCACCAGCCCCATGAGGCCGCGGGCACGGGCCCGCGCCTCGATGGTCACCAGGGTGGCATCCTCCCCCACAGGCTCCAGGGTAATGGCCTGCCCCTCCAGCAACAGCCAGTAGCGGTCCATGTCTTCTTCCGGCGACGGCCTGGGCAGAAAAGCGACGCGGCGCTGGGGCTCCCAGGCGCCCACCTGCAGCTCGCTCGCCCGCCCCTCCTCGTCCTCGGCTCGCAGCACGGCGCCCTCGCCCGCCGGCCCCGACACGAGGCACACCCTGGCCCAGGCCTTGTTCCAGCGGGGCGCCCCCTCCAGGTCGGCTATGGCCTCCCACACCGATGGCAAGGGGGCAGGGATGAGCCTGCGGGCCTGAACCCTGGGCACCCTAGCCCACCACGATGTTCACCAGCTTCCCCGGCACATACACAATGCGACGGATGGGCCGCCCGTCGATGTGGGGCCGAACCCGCTCGCTGCCCAGGGCCAGCTGCTTGGCCTCCTCCTCCGAGATGTCGGCCGGCACCGTCAGTCGATCGCGCAGGCGGCCATTGACCTGGATCACCAGCGTCACCTCTTCCGGCCGGGCCAGCTCGGGGTCGTAGGAAGGCCACGACTGCTGATGAATGCTGTACGGGCGGCCGCGCCGCTCCCAGAGCTCTTCGGATATGTGGGGGGCGAGGGGCGCGAGCATCAGCAGGAGCGAGTCCACCGCTTCGTTCCAGGCCCCGGGGTGCACCGGGCCCGACTGCAGCGCCCTCTGCAGGTCGTTGGTCAGCTCCATCAGGGCCGCAATCAGGGTGTTGAAGCGGAACTTCTCCATGTCCTCGGTGGCCCGCTGGATGGTGCTGTGCAGCCGTTTGCGCAGAGGCAGGGGGTCGACGGCCTCGTCCACCTGGGGGCTGGCCAGGGCGATGTTCCAGACGCGGTTCAGCCAGCGCCATATGCCCTGAATGCCCTGGAAGGTGAAGGGGCCGCCGTGCTCCCACGGCCCCAGGAACATCAGGTAGCAGCGGAAGGTGTCCGTTCCCCAGCGCTCCACCTGCTCGTCGGGGGCCACCACGTTGCCGCGGGACTTGCTCATGCGCTGCCCGTCGGGCCCCAGGATCTGTCCCTGGTTGAAGAGGCGCAGGAACGGCTCATCCCCCTCCACCAGGCCCAGGTCGCGGCAGACTTTCCAGAAGAAGCGGGCATACAGCAGGTGCATGACGGCATGCTCCGCCCCGCCCGTGTACTGGTCTACCGGCAGCCACTTGCGGCCCAGCTCCGGGTCGAAGGGGCCTTTGTCGTAATGGGGGCTGAGGTAGCGCATGAAATACCAGTTGGAGTCCATGAAGGTGTCCATGGTGTCCGTCTCGCGCCGGGCGGGACGACCGCAGCGGGGGCAGGCGGTGTTGACGAAGCCCTCGTGGCGCGCTAGCGGCGACTCGCCTGTGGGGCGGAAGTCCACGTCCTCGGGCAGGACGATGGGCAGCTGCTCCTCGGGAACTGGCACGGTGCCGCACGCGTCGCAGTAGACGATGGGTATGGGCGTGCCCCAGTAACGCTGGCGCGAGATCAGCCAGTCGCGCATGCGGTACATGACGCGGCGGCGGCCCCATCCCTTCTCCTCCACGTAGCGGGCCACCGCTGCCTTGCCCTCCTCCGAGGGCAGACCGGTGAAGGGGCCCGAGTCCACCATGGTGCCCGGGCCTTCGTAGGCCTCCTCGAGGGGGGAGCCGTCCCAATCTGGCGGCGCCACCACCACCTTCACCGGCAGGCCAAACTTCCGGGCGAACTCGAAGTCCCGCTGATCATGGGCGGGCACCCCCATAACGGCGCCGGTGCCGTACCACATGAGGGCGTAGTCGGCGATGAAGATGGGCACCAGCTCCCCCGACAGCAGGTTGCGGCAGTAGGCGCCGGTGAAGACCCCCGTCTTCTCCCGGGCCGTGGAGAGGCGCTGGACCTCCGTCTGGCGACGGGCCTGCTCGATGTATTCCTCCACCTCTCGCCTGCGCTCGGGGGCCGTGATCCTGGGCACCAGGGGATGCTCCGGGGCCAGCACCATGAAGGTGACGCCGTAGATCGTGTCCGGGCGGGTGGTGAAGACCCGTATCTCCTTCTCCTCCACTCCGGGCACCTCGAGGCCGAAGGCGATCTCCACGCCCTCCGAGCGGCCGATCCAGTTCTTCTGCATGGTCACCACCGGCTCGGGCCACTGGATCTTCGAGTGATCCAGCAGCTCCTCGGCGTAGGCGGTGATGCGGAAGAACCACTGCTCCAGGTCACGGTGGGTGACGGCGGTGCCGCAGCGCTCGCAGGTGCCGTCGGGCAGCACCTGCTCGTTGGCCAGCACTGTCTGGCAGGAGGGGCACCAGTTGGCCGGTGCCAGGGCGCGGTAGGCCAGCCCCCGCTCGTACATCTTCAGGAAGAACCACTGGTTCCAGCGGTAGTACTCGGGGTCGCAGGTGATGACCTCCCGCGACCAGTCGAACATGGCCCCCATGCTCTTGAGCTGCCGGCGCATGCGCTCGATGTTGTCGTAGGTCCACTTCTTAGGGTGGATGCCGTGCTTGATGGCAGCGTTCTCGGCCGGCAGGCCGAAGGCGTCGAAGCCCATGGGGAAGAGGACGTTGTAGCCTCGCATGCGCCGGTAGCGGGCAGCAGCGTCGGACGGGGCCATGGCGTACCAATGGCCTATGTGCAGGTCGCCCGAAGTGTAGGGGAGCATGGTCAGGAAATAGAACTTGGGCAGGGGCGAGTCGTCAGGGGTGCGGTAGAGGCCGTCCCGCTCCCAGCGCTCCTGCCACTTGCGCTCGATCTGGCGGGGGTTGTAGCGCTCAGCCATGGCCCATCCTCAGCACGACATGCTACTGGCGCGGTTCGGTTCGCCCCAGACCGGGAGGCTCTCCGGCTGCTGCCTCCTCGCTGAAGAAGCGGCGCAGAAAGGCGTCCATGCGACGGGTCAGGGGCCGGGCACCCAGCACCGTCACCACCGTCAGGGCACCCAGCCCGGCCACCAGGTAGAGCTCGATGGCGGCGGCCATGCCGATGCCGGCCGCGGCCCAGATGCTGGCGGCGGTGGTGATGCCCTTCACCGTGTAGCCCTCACGGAAGATGACCCCTGCCCCCAGGAAACCGATGCCCGTGACGATTCCCGCCGCCACCCGGTCATCGCCCGCCAGGAGGCGCGAGACCTCGGTGAACAGGGCCGATCCCAGGGCCACCAGGGCCAGGGTGCGGATGCCGGCCGGGTAGCCCTGCAGCTCCCGCTGCAGGCCGATGAAGGCCCCCAGAACGGCAGCGAAGGCGAGCCTTCCCACCAGGGCCAGCTGCTCATCCAGCGGCACTAGTCCACCAACACCTTTAGGCCCCCCGCTGAGCGGGGGGCCCCTCCATCGGCCGCGTCTTTGGTGGAGCTGAGGGGACTCGAACCCCTGACCTCCTCAATGCCATTGAGGCGCTCTCCCAGCTGAGCTACAGCCCCACCCAGATGGGATATTAGCAAAGGCGCCCCCGCCCTGCAAGGCGACGCCAGCCGCCCGCGGTACCGCCCCACCGCCTTGACTCTGCCGCCCGCTCCGCCCCTATAGTGGGGTGTCGACACGCTGTTCAGCATGCCAGCGGAGGATGCCAGCCCATGCTGGGAAAGCGCTACCGGGTCATAGACCTGACCTTCTACGGCCCCGGCAGCTATGCCGCCCGCATCCTGGGAGACTTGGGGTTCGACGTTATCAAGGTCATGGAGCCTCGCGGCCAGCAGAGGCACCAACTGGAGATACCGATGCGATTTCACAAGGCGCCCAAGCGGGTGCGGGAGCTGGGGCTACGCAACGTCCGCGGCATCACCCTGAACCTGAAGGCCCCCGAGGGCCAGCAGGTGCTCAAGAGGCTGCTGGCCACCGCCGACGTCGTCCAGGAGGGGTTCCGGCCCGGGGTGGCCCAGAGGCTCGGCGTCGACTACGAGGCCGTCCGCGCCATCAAGCCCGACATCGTCTACGTATCGGTGACCGGCTACGGACAGACGGGGCCTTATGCCCGACGCGCCGGGCACGACATCAATTACCTGGCCGTGAGCGGCTTCCTGGGCCTCAACGGCAGGGAAGGGGGCGAGCCGGCCATCCCCGGCATCGCCGTGGCCGACTACGCCGCCGGCGGGCTGATGGCGGTGATCCATGTCCTGGCCGGCCTGCTGCGCCGCGAGGTCACCGGCCAGGGGTGCTACTGCGACGTGTCCGTCACCGATGCCGTGTTCGACCTCTCGTCGTCGGTCATCAACCACTTCTTCGAGTCCGGAGTGGAGCCCAAGCGGGGCTCCACCGTCACCTCCGGCTTCTGGCCCTGGTACAACGTCTACCGCACCAAGGACGGAGGGCACATCGCCATCGGCGCCGTCGAGCCGTGGTTCTACCAGAACCTGTGCCGCGCCTTGGGCCGCCCCGACCTGGCCGACAAGCAGTGGTCCGTGGAGTCGCGGCGCAGGGTACGCAACGAGTTCCGGAAGCTCTTCCGCTCCCGCACGCGAGAGGAGTGGGCCCAGCTGCTGGCGGAGGCCGACGTCTGCTTCTCCCCCGTCAACTCGGTGGCCGAGGCGACCGACGACCCCCAGCTGAGGGAGCGGGGCATGGTCCAGGAGGTCGACCACCCGGTGCACGGACGAATGCTGGCCGTGGGGTCCGCCCTGCGCATAGACGGCGAAGCCCCGACGCCTCGGCGCTGGCTGGTGAGGCCGGGACAGGACAACGAGGCCGTCCTGGAGGAGCTGGGCTTCAGCGAGGCCGAGCGCGCCGAGCTGCGGGCCAGGGGCGTCATCGACTGAGGCCCCGGCCAGATGCCCCGCCCCTGCCAGAAGCCTCTACAGGATAGCGAGGAGAAGGGCCCTCAGGCCGCTCCCTCCTGCTGGAGTGCCCTGTAGGCCAGCTTGGCCAGGCCGCCCGCCACATGCACCCGCTGCTCCTCCGTCAACTCGCCCTTGAGCCGCTCCTCCACAGCCTCCGGCTGGGCGGCCAGCAGGTTACGAACGCTGGCCGTGCTCAGTCCCAGGAAGGAGGCGATCTCGTCGGCCGTCTTGTGGCCCTCCTCGCGCAGGACTACGGCGTAGGCCGCCTCCATGAGGCTGGGCAGCCAGGTCAGGCGCCGGTGCTCCACCAGGGCACGGGGGCCGCCCAGCACGTCGATGGCCTTCAGGAACACCCGCATCGCCCTGTCGTCCAGGTCATGCACCTGCGGCGACACCTCAACCATCCGCCTCACCTCCCTTGCCCAGTTGCGACAGCCTGGGGCCTATGCGAACCAGCCCCGCTGGCGTTATCTCCATGACATGGGTGGCGGTGTCGTGGCCGCAAAGGCGACATCCGTCGATGCGGAACAGCCGCACCGTCTCGCCCAGCGGGACGCCGTAGAGCCTGGCCTGCTGGGCGCTCAGGACTGTCTGTTTGGCCAGCACCAGGGTGCCGTCCAGGATATGGCCCACGGCATACCCTCCCGCTGCCTCGGCGGTCATAGCCTCGTGCCCGCTGCGTTTCTGGGAGATGAGCAGCGCCGTCTGATGCCACTTCTTGAGGAAGTTGAAGATAGGCCGCACCACATCCCGCGCCAGCATCTCCCGCGCCTCGTAGAGGCCGGTGAGGGAGTCGATGACCACATGCCGCACCCGGTAGGTGCGGATGGCATGGGCCAGGGTATCGAAAAAGGTGGGCAGGTCCTGCGCGATGACGCTGTGGCTGGCCCCGTCGACAATGACGATGCGTTGCTGCACCTCCTCGAAGTCGATGCCCATGGCCTGGGCCCGCTGCCTGAGCCCCATGGCGGCGAACGGTGCGGGACTCTCCAGAGTGACCAGGCAGCAGGTCTCGCCCCGGGCAGCCTGGGTCAACGCATACTGCTCGGCCAGGAGGCTCTTGCCCGTGTCGGAAACGCCCGTGATCTGCAGGACGCTGTACCTGGGGATGCCTCCCAGGGGTCTCTGGGCAGGGCGGCCATCGGCCCACTCGGTGACATAGAAGAGGTCGTCCAGGCCCTCGACACCTGTAGGCACCGGCTCCAGCCTGGGGGCCGTGCGGGCCACCTCCCCCAGCAGGGCCACGGCGCCTTCGGGCACCACGCGCTCCGCCACTCCACTCGCCTCCCCGACCGGGCCTTCCGATTTCTAGGATAACGGACTCCCACGCCCGCTCACCGAAGGTCACGCCCGCACACGCTCCGCCAGGGTTGCCGGGGCTATGCGCCCAGCCCCAGGCCACTCATGCGGCCTCACGATACGACGGCCGGGGGCCCCGACAGCGGGCCGACGTCCTGGCCGCCGAGCGTGCTACATTCGGGCACTGAGCAGCGGCGGGGAGGTCGAAGCGGATGGAAGACACCCGGAGGGCGTACTGGCTAGAAGAGAACGAAGGGGAGCGGCTGACGACCATCGCCCGGGAGCACGGCATAGAGATCCTGGGCCCGCCGCCCCGGCGAAGTGCTAGTCCAGCGCGCGAAGCCCCTGGATGGCGGCCAGGCGGTGGCGCAGGGCCGACCAGGCGTAGGCCAGGGCGAAGGCGGCCGTGGTCACCAGCACTACATTGGCCCCGGAGGATATGTCCAGGTAGTAGCTGATGTACATCCCCGCCATCCCCGCTACGGCGCCGATGGCCACCGACAATACCACCAGCCGGTGAAAGCTATCGGTCAGCAGGCGGGCCGTCGCAGCCGGTATCACCAGCGCCGCCACCAGCATGGTGACGCCGATGACCTGCATGGACACCACGATGGTGCCGGCCAGGGCCAGGGCAAAGAGGGCGTCCAGCCAGTGCACCTGCACCCCGTAATAGGCCGCCACCTCCGGGTCGAAGGTCATGAACAGCAGCCGGCGGTAGCACAACAGCACGAACACCAGCGCCAGGCCCGTCATAACCGCCACCGCCAGCAGGTCCTGGGGCTGGATGCCCAGCACCTCGCCCAGCAGGGCCGCCTCGAAGTTGCGGGTGAAGGTGCGGTAACGGCTGATGAGGGCTACCCCCACGGCGAAGCTGGCGGTGGTAATGACGCCGATGACGGCATCGGCCCCCAGGATCCGCCGGCGCTGCACGGTGGCGTTGATGAGCAAGGCCGAGAGGAACCCCCACAGCCCGGCACCCAGATAGAAATTGAAGGACATGACGTAGCTCACCACCGCCCCACCCAGCATGGCATGGGAGAGGCCGTGGCCGATGTAGCTCATACGCCGCAGGACCACGTAGACGCCCATCAGGCCGCAGAGGGCGCCCACCAGCCCCGCGACTATGAAGCCCCGCACGAAAAAGTCATAGGCGAAGGGCTCAAGCATCGTCGCCCCCCTGCCCCTGACGGTCGTCCCGACGGCTGCGGGCGAGGTGCTCTTCGTAGTAGCGGTGGGGACGCTCGGCCACCAGCACCAGCCCTTCGTGGTGGACCACCGTCATGGGCGCGCCGTAAGTCTGGGACATGACCTCGGGCGTGAACACCTGCGCAGGCGGTCCGTCGGCCACCAGTCGACCGTTGAGGCATATGACCCGCGGCAGGTGAGCGGCCACGGCGTTGATCTCGTGGGTGGTGAGGACGATGGTGGTGCCATCATGGTTGAGCTCGTGCAGCAGGTGGAGGATGTCGTCCCTGGTCTTGATATCCACCCCGGCGGTCGGCTCGTCCAGCAGCAGCAGCCTGGGCGAGGCGACCAGGGCGCGGGCCAGGAAGGCCCTCTGCTGCTGTCCTCCCGACAGGGCGCGGATGTGCCTGCCCGCCAGGTGGGCGATGCCCAGCCGCTCCATGACGGCGAGGGCACGTTCCCGCTCCTCCCTGGTGGGCCAGGGACGCCAGCCCCGGCTGGCGAAGCCCATCAGCACCACCTGCTCCACCGTCACCGGAAAGTTCCAGTCCACCGTCTCCACCTGAGGGACATAGCCGGCCGTTCGGCGACCGCGGTCGTGGGGCCTGCCCTCCACCAGCACCTGGCCACGGTAGAACTCCACGGCCCCCAGAATGGCGCGCAGGAAGGTGGTCTTGCCGGCCCCACTGGGGCCCAGCAGGCCCACGAACTCCCCGTCCCAGATGCTGGTGCTGACGTCCAGCAGGACGGGGGTGCCTCCGTAGCCGCAGGTGACGCCCCTGAACTCCACCAGGGGCGTCCCGCCGCGCGGCTCGTGAGGGAAGGGGTGGAGCATGGGCCTCAGTAGCGGGCGTGGCTGCCGTCGCGACAGACCAGGGACGGGTCGACCCTGTCCATGGCGCTGGCATCGCCGCCCAGGGCAGGTATCATGGCCTTCATGTTCTGAACCATCAGCCCTATGTAGGAGTGCATGCGGTCGCCGGGCTTGCCGGGCAGGTCGTCGTCGGCCAGGTCGGTGACATACCTGGCGCCCGTCTCGCGGGCTATCTGGTTCAGGACGCGACTAGGGAAGACCTCCGACCCGAAGATGGCCGGCACCCGCTCCTCGCGTATCTGGTCTATGAGCCGCGCCACCTCCTGGGCCGACGGCTCCGAGAAGTCGGAGGGCTGAATGGCGCCGATGACCTGGAAGCCGTAATCGTCGGCCCAGTAGGCCCAGGAGTCGTGATAGGTGAGCAGCTTGCGGTTCTGGGGCGGGACGGTAGCCGTGGCCTCGGCCATGGCCCGGTCCAGCTCCTGTAAGCGCTGCCGGAAGGCCTGGTAATTGGCCTCGTAATAGTCGCGGTTGGCAGGGTCCTTGCGCGCCAGCGCATCTCGCACCAGCTCGGCGTAGCGCATGGTCAGGCGCACACTGGGCCAGAGGTGCGGGTTGGGCTTGCCCTGCTCGCGGGGGAAGCTGAAGTCGAACTTCCACTGGTCGCGGCTGATGGCCTGGTCGCCCAGAAGCACGATCTCGGCATCGGCGCGCTTGTTGGCCTCGGCCATGTCCAGCAGAGGCTCCTCCAGGAAGAGGCCGTTGAGGATGATGAGGTCGGCCTGAGACAGGGCCCTCGCCACCCCGGAGGGAGGCTCGTAGGTGTGAGAGTCCTCCCCCTCGGGTATGACGCCGATCAGGTCTATGCGGGCACAGCCGATGTTCTCGACGATGCTGGTGATGGGCGATACGCTGCTCACCACCTTCAGACGCCCGCTGGACTCGTCGAAGGACATGCCGCTGCCGCCACAGGCGGCCAGAAGGAGGGCCGACAGGGCGAGGAGCGCCGGCCACAGGAGATAGGTGAGCTTCGACGGCATCTTTCGCCTCCTCACTGGTCTTGCATTCCCCGACATCGACCGCAGAGACCGAAGATGGCGAAGTGGTCGATGTCGGCGGCGAAGCCGTGGTCCTCCAGCAGGGCGGTGGCCAGCCCGTCCAGGTAGGAGTTGTCCAGACGGCTCACCTGGCCGCAGCCACGGCAGATGAGATGGTGATGACGGTCGCCCCGGGTCCACTCGAACTGGGCCTCGCCCCCCAGATGGGCCTCGCTGACCAGGCCCAGCTCCTTGGCCGCCGTGAGGGTGCGGTAAACGGTAGAGGCATCCACATACGGGTACTGACGGCGGACCTCCTCCAGGATCTCGGCAGCGGTAACGTGGCGGCCGGCATGGCGCAGCGCCGACAGGATGAGCATGCGCTGGGGGGTGACCTTCTGTCCCGCCCTCTTGAGGGCTCGCACGGTCTCGGCTTCACAGCCCATTGCCCCTGACACCCCCTGCTGATGCAACTGCAATCAACTGCAATTCTATGCCGAAGCCGTATAGGAGTCAAGGCCTTCCCGGCAGACACGTTGTCAGGTGGGCAGGTCGGCGACGGCTGAAGGGAGGCCGCGGCAAGCCGTCACCCCCGCTGCGGTCGGCAAGCAGGAGGCCCGGAAGAGAGGGCCCGCTGCCCCCTCTGGCGCGATCGCGAAATCGTTGACAAGGGCTGTCCCCAGCGGGGCAAAATAGGAGCAAGACCGAGACAGGCTGCGCTACGTGGACTGTCGTTACCACCATCCGACAGGGGCAGGCGGCGCCTGCCACGCGAGCTCCATCCGTTCGGCATCGCCCCAGCGTGACAGCAGCGCCCTGCCAGGGAGAGGAAGGAGGCTACGATGCGCGGGACTTCGGCCATAGTGGGCATAGGCGAGTCCACCTACTACAAGGCGGGGGCCGCCACCGAGAGCGAGTTTCAGCTCACCTGCACCGCCATCAGGAGGGCGGCCGAGGACGCTGGCATCAGCGTCAAGGACATCGACGGCTTCGTCTCCTATGCCAACGACCGCAACATCCCCACCAGGCTGGCCACCGCCCTGGGCGTGCGGGAGCTGAGGTTCTCCGGCCTGGCCTGGGACGGAGGGGGCAACGGCGTGGCAGGCGCCCTGGCGGTGGCCGACGCCGCCGTCACCGCCGGCTACGCCAACTACGTGGTCTGCTATCGCGGGCTGGCCCAGGGCCAGTTCGGGCGCTTCGGGCAGGCCCGCGAACGGGGACGCATGCGGGCGGAGGGGCACGAGGCCTTCCGCATCCCCTTCGGCGTGGTGGCCCCGGCCACATGGTACGCCATCATCGCCCGGCGCTTCATGTACGAGCACGGCATCACCGAGAACTCCCTGGCCGAGATCGCCCTGGTCTCCTACGACAACGCCCAGCGCAACCCCCGCGCCGTCCGCTATGGCCGTCCCCTCACCAAGGAGGAGTACCTGCGCTCCCGCTGGATAGTGGAGCCCTTCCGCCTCTACGATTGCTGCCAGGAAAGCGACGGCGCGGCAGCGGTCATCGTCACCTCCGCCGACCGGGCCCGCGACCACCCCAAGAAGCCCGCCTACATATGGGCCGCCGCCCAGGGGATGGAATACCGGGGGGCAGCCGGCGGCGCCTTCGGCGCTGGCTACAACGACCCCGAGTTCCCCACCGCACACCTGAAGGTGGTGGCCCGGCAGCTATGGTCGAGAGCAGGCATCGGCCCCCAGGACGTGCAGGTGGCCCAGTTCTACGAGAACTTTACCGGCATGGTGGTGATGGCCATATGCGAGCTGGGCTTCGCCGACCCCGACGAGGTGGAGGACTGGCTGCTGGCGGGCAACATCCGCTGGCCCAACGGCCGGCTGCCCATCAACACCAGCGGCGGCAACCTGGCCGAGGCCTATATCCACGGCTTCGAGCTGGTCAACGAGGCCGTCCGCCAGGTGCGGGGCGAGTCCACATCACAAGTAGACAACGTGTACTACAGTCTCGTGGTGGCCGGGCCGGGCGCCCTTCCGGCCAGCGCCGCCATCCTCTCGGCGGAGCGCTAGACGTGGCCTCCGGCCGAGACGACAGCCAACGCAACGGAGGGACGGGATGAAGCGCTACCTGCCGGAAAGCTGGCCCCTGCCGGCCCTTACCCCCCTGAACCGCCCCTTCTTCACCAGCGGCCGCATCATGCTGCAGCGCTGCTCGGCCTGCGGCACGGTGCAGCACCCTCCCGAGGAGGTGTGCCACCGCTGCCTGGGGACCGAGTTCGACTATGTGGCCAGCCAGGGCTATGGCGTCATCTACAGCTACGCCATCCAGCATTACGCCCCGGCGCCGGTGCTGCAGGAGGTGGTCCCCTTCAACATCGTCCTGGTCCAGCTGGAGGACTTTCCGGAGGTGCGCATCGTCGGCAACGTCATCAACTGTCCGCCCGAGGAGATCGCCATCGGCCAGAGGGTGCAGGCGGTGTTCGTGCCCGTCACCGACCCGGAGCTGGACGAGACCCTCCTGATCCCGCACTGGGAGAGGGTGGACTAGCGCGGTAACTCGGCGACCCGAGCCGTGCAGCCGCCGCTCAGCTCCTGCCAGCCGCTCCGGCGGTCAGGGTGCCCTGCGAGAAGGCCTGCCCGGCCATGGCAGGGCCTCGCCCGGAAATCGCCCCCCATCGGGCGAATGAGACCCCGCACCAGAAGCTCCCCACGGTTGGAAGGTCCCGCTGGATCGCCGCCGCACGGCCCCGAGGGGGGCCGCTGGCGAGGGCGTGGACAGTTATAATGTTTGCGACCGTCGACTCCTCGTCCCGAGGCGTGCTAGCGGAGGGAAGGAATGGCCAGCGAGACCCCAGGTAGGGCACCAGCGCCACAGCTGCAGGAGGTCTCTCCCGGCATCTATGCCTATCTCCAGCCCGACTGGAGCTGGTTCCTCAACAACACTGGCTTCATCGTCGGCCGAAGAGGCGTCATCGCCGTGGACGCCTGCGCCACCGCCGCCCGTACACAGGCGCTGGCGGAGGCGATAGGACGCATCAGCCGGGCGCCGGTGCGAGCCCTGGTCAACACCCACCACCACGGCGACCACACCTTCGGCAACTATCGCTTCCCCGGGGCAGCCATCATCGCCCACGAGCTGTGTCGGCGGCACGTCCTGGAGGTAGGGCTGCGGGTGACGGCCCTGGTCCAGGGGGTGGAGTGGGGCGACTTGGAGGTGGACCCGCCCTTCGTCACGTTCCAGGACAGCATCACCCTCTGGGCCGACGACCTGCGGCTGGAAGTGATCTACGTCGGGCCGGCCCACACCAGCAACGACGTCGTGGTCTGGGTGCCTGAGCGGCGAGTGCTCTTCGCCGGCGACGTAGTCTTCAAGGGCTGCACCCCGTTCGTGCTGGAAGGGTGTATCGGCCATTACTTCGAGACCCTGGACAGGCTGAGGGAGCTGGGGCCGGAGGTAGTGGTCCCCGGTCATGGCCCGGTCTGTGGCCCCGAGGCCTTCGGCGAGGTGGAGGGCTATCTGCGCTTCTTACAGGAAAGGGCCAGGGAGGCCTTGCGGGCCGGCATCACCGACCCGCTGGAGGCGGCGCGGCAGATAGACCTGGGCCCCTACGCCGAGTGGGGCGAGCGGGAGCGCATCGTCGGCAACCTCGCTCGCGCCTTCTCGGAGCTGAGGGGGGAGCCGCCCTGCCACCCCCTGGACACGCCGGCCATCGTCGCCCAGATGCAGCAATACCTGGGACAGCCATTGAGGAGTCTGGCATGAAGCTGGGACGCATCTCCGTCCAGGGGCCCGACGGCCCCGAGGCGCGCCTGGTGCTGGCCCTGCCGGACGAGGGGAGGGCCATCGACCTGGCTGCTGCCGAGAGGCTGCGGCTCGAACGTCGGGGGGCGGCCCCCGAGGCCGCTCGCCGCCTGGCCCGAGCGCTCTTTCCGGGCAGCATGGCGGCGGCCATCGCCCTGGGAGACCAGTTCCTGGAGGCGGCAGAAAGGGCGGCGGATGCCGACCGGGGCGATGCCTCCCTCCCGCTGGAGGGGCTGCGCTGGCTGCCGGCCATCGACCCGCCGGTGATGCGCGACTGTCTGGCCTTCGAGGAGCACATGGTGAACTCGTCGGCGCGGCTGGGGCGCTCCGTTCCCCCGGTCTTCTACCAGCTCCCCATCTATTACAAGGGGAATCCTCACAGCCTCATCGGCCACGAATGGGAGGTGCCGTGGCCCGGCTACACTCAGGCCATGGACTACGAGCTGGAGCTGGGCTTCGTGGTGGGCAGGAGCGGACGAGACCTGACTCCCGAGGAGGCCCGAGGCTGCCTGTTCGGCGTCACCATCTTCAACGACTTCAGCGCCCGCGACATCCAGGGGCAGGAAATGGGGGGCGGCCTGGGGCCGGCCAAGGGCAAGGACTTCGCTACCGCCGTGGGGCCGTGGATCGTGACGGTGGACGAGCTGGACGTGATGTCCCTGGAGATGGCAGCGCGGGTCAACGGCGAGGAGTGGTCGCGAGGCTCCTCGGGCACCATCATGTGGCGGCCCGAGGAGATCCTGGCCTACATCTCCTGGGGCGAGGAGCTGCACCCCGGCGACCTCATCGGCTCCGGCACCGTAGGCCGAGGTTGCGGCCTGGAGCTGGGACGCTTTCTCAGCCCGGGCGACGTGGTGGAGCTGGAGGTCTCGGGCATCGGCGTCCTGCGCAACCGCCTGGGCCAGCCCCAGCCGGTGCGGTGGCGCCCTTCGCCCCGTCAGCCCTCGGCCTAGCAGGCTAGCGGGCCAGCCCGTATTCGGAAACGAAGTGCTCCCAGACCAGGCGCGAGAGGCGGGCACCGAAGGAGTAGCCCGCGAACTCGGTCGGCGCCCTCTCCGACGACCACGACTATGCGGGGCCCGGGTTACCGACTGAAAGCCTGAGAGGCCCCGGCCCACTCCGGGCAGGCAGCCCGAGGGACCAAGGGCCCACCTATCGGCAACGACGTAGGCCTTAGAGGAGTCCTTGTCAACTGCCGACCCTATGGGCCATAATGCCAGTGCATAGCTGAGCGCTCGCTAGGAGAAAGGCGGGCCGAGGACGGGGGTACAGGAGATGAAGTTCGGTCTGTTCTACGAGTTGCAGCTCCCCAAGCCCTACGACGCCGACCAGTGGTTTCCCGACCAGGAGCACCGCATCGTCAAGGAGGCCCTGGAGCAGATCGAGCTGGCCGATAAGCTGGGCTTCGACTACATCTTCATCGTGGAGCACCACTTCCTGGAGGAATACTCTCACTCCTCGGCGCCGGAGGTCTTCCTGGCCGCAGCCAGCCAGCGCACCAAGAACATGCGGCTGGGCCACGGCATAGTCCTCATGCCCCCGCCCTACAACCACCCGGCGCGGGTGGCCGAGCGCATCGCCATGCTGGACCTGGTCTCCGACGGCCGCGTCGAGTTCGGCACTGGCGAGTCCTCCTCCGAGATGGAGATGGGCGGCTTCGGCGTCCGCCGCGAAGAGAAGAAGATGATGTGGGAGGAGGCCACCCGCGAGTGCCTGCGTATGATGACCGAGGTGCCCTACCCCGGCTACGAGGGCAACTACTTCGCCATGCCCTCCCGCAACGTCATCCCCAAGCCCCTGCAGAAGCCCCACCCGCCGGTCTGGGTGGCCGCCTCCCGCCGCGAGACGACCATGGTGGCGGCGCGGCTGGGCATCGGCTCCCTGGGCTTCGGCTTCGAGACGCCGGAGGAGGCCAGGGAGCGGGTCCAGGAGTACTATCGCCTCATCCGCGAGGAATGCTTCCCCATCGGCAAGGCCATCAACCCGGCCCTGGCCGTCCTGTCGGTGCTCTCCTGCTTCGATAGCGACGAGGAGGCCATCGCCAAGGGGCTGGAGGGTGCCCAGTTCTTCTCCTACTCCCTGGGCTATTACTACAGCCCCTTCACCGGCGGCAGCCATCGCCCCGGCCAGGTGAACCTATACCGCCAGTTCAAGGACACGCCGCCGGAGCAGCGCTGGGGAGGGCTGGCCGAGTGGTTCCGGGGCTTCGCCGGCTACCGCGGCGGCTTCGGCGAGGAGCCCAAGGACGAGGTGGGCCGCGCCCTATGGCGGGCTGCCCAGCGGGGCGGCTGCATCGGCACCCCCGAGTTCATCCGCGAGACCCTGTTGCGCTACGAGGAGGCTCACCTGGACGTGATGCTGTTCGTGGCCCAGTGCGGCGCTCGCAAGCACGAGGACATCATGGACTCCCTCTACCGCTTCGGGACCAAGGTGCTGCCCGAGTTCAAAGAGCGACACGAGCAGCACCTGCGCTGGCGTCAGGAGCAGCTAGCGCCCGTTGACTACCCCATCGTCTCGTCCATATGATGCGGCCGTGGCCGGCAAGGTAGACCGCATCCAGGACCCGGAGCTGAGGGCCTCCCTCCAGGCCGCCCAGGAGTCGCTTCGTCGGGGCGACTACCAGGACACGGTGCGCCGCTCGGCCGAGGCCTTCCTGGAGATGCTGCGCCGCCGTCCCGAACTCCTGCAGGGCCAGGAGGGCATAAGACGCATCTTCATGTTCCCGCGCCTGGGGGTGGACCTGGTGGTAACGCCAGGGAACCCTCCCGCGCTCCAGTTCCAGCGTGAACGCTTCAGCTTCTCGGAGGCGGTGACTTACCTAGAGTTCGCCACCGAGCAGCTGCTGCGGGAAGGCATGTAGCGGCCCATTCACCCCGGGGCCGACGAGGACTGCGGCAGGCCTCGCGCCCGCCACCTCGCCAGCATCTCCCGGGCGCTCGTTGCAGGACGGCCGGTTGCCCCTGCGGGGCGCCTGCTCATGTGCACCCCCATCCGTTGACGGGCGGGCAGCCGTCAGATGTCGTAGTACAGGTAGAACTCGTAGGGGTGGGGGCGCAGGCGCACCGGGTCCACCTCCCGTCGCCGCTTGTATTCCAGCCACGTCCCCAGCAGGTCGGACGTGAACACCCCGCCCCGCAACAGGAACTCGTGGTCCTCCTCCAGCTCTCGCAGCGCCTCGTCCAGGCTGCCCGGCACCGTGCGCAGGCCGGCCAGCTCCTCGGGCGAAAGCTCGTAAACGTCGGTGTCCAGGGGGTCGCCGGGGTCCATCTCGTGGAAAATGCCGTCCAGCCCGGCCATCAGAATGGCAGCGAAGGCCAGGTAAGGATTGCAGGAGGGGTCGGGGGTGCGGAACTCAATGCGCTTGGCCGCCGGGCTGCGGGAGTAGACGGGGATGCGCACCGCCGCCGACCGGTTGCGCTGGGAGTAGACCAGGTTCACGGGGGCCTCGAAGCCCGGCACCAGCCGCCGGTAGGAGTTGGTGGTGGGGGCGATTAGGGCGCAGAGGGCGCGGGCATGCCGAAGCAGCCCGCCGATGAAGTACATGCCCAGCAGGCTGAGCTGGGCATAGCCCTCGGGGTCGTAGAACAGGTTCTCGCCGTCCTTCCACAGGCTCACGTGCACGTGCATGCCCGAGCCGTTGTCGCCGAAGAGGGGCTTGGGCATGAAGGTGACCGTTTTGTCGTGCTCCCGGGCCACGTTGCGCAGGATGTACTTGTAGAGCATCACCTGGTCGGCCATGCGGGTCAGGGTCTGATAGCGCATGTCTATCTCGCCCTGGCCGGCGGTGGCCACCTCGTGGTGGTGCACCTCGATGTCGATGCCCGCCTCCATCATCTTGAGGATGGCGATGGAGCGCAGATCCTGCAGGCTGTCGGTGGGCGGTGCAGGGAAGTAGCCCTCCTTGTAGCGGGGGCGGTGGCCCAGGTTTTTGCCCTCCCGCCCCGAGTTCCAGGCCCCCTCCTCCGAGTCCACGAAGTAGTAGCCGCAGTGCTCGTTCTGGTCGTAGCGCACGCTGTC